>JAABUK010000222.1_pt1 | contig 133659 bp, 124 predicted proteins | sample 5559141 | NCBI WGS metagenome assembly JAABUK01 (sample SAMN10711869, study PRJNA513367) | rock metagenome | isolation source: Antarctica rocks | place: Antarctica: Victoria Land, Pudding Butte nord | collected 2016-01-03 | reverse complement strand
ACCCCGAGGGGACGCTGCTCACGCGCGTCCGCGCCATCGTCGGGCCGGGCGTGCCGGTGGTGGCCAGCCTGGACCTGCACGCCAACGTGTCGCCGGCGATGGTGGCGGCGTTGGACGGCTTCGTGGGCTATCGCACGAACCCGCACATGGACATGCGGGCGTGCGGGGCGGAAAGCGCCGTGCTGCTGCGGCGGCTGCTGGCGGGCACGCGCACCCACATCGCCCGCGTGCGCGTGCCGATCGTGCCGCCGACGGTCACGATGCTGACCGAACTGGACGCGGCGAACCGCCCCTACGGCGAGTTGATCGATCTCGGCCAGCAGCGGATGCGCGCGGTGCCCTATGCGGGACGCGTGCTCAACGTCTCGGTCATGGGCGGCTTCGCGTTTGCCGACACGCCGTTCAATGGCCTGACCGCGGTGGTGACCGCCACCGACCGCGATGCCGCCGAGGCGTTGGCGCAGGAACTCGCCGTGGCGGCCTGGGCCCGGCGGGATGCGTTCCAGGTGGTGTTGACCAGCCTCGACGACGCTGTGTCGCGCGCCCTGGAGGCCGGCGGGCCGGCGCTGGCCTTCGCCGACGTGGCCGACAACCCCGGCGGGGGCGGCCGTGGTAACACCTTGCATATTCTGCGCGCTTTCGTTGCGGCGGGTGTGCGGGATGCGGTGTTGGGCCTGCTATGCGACCCCATGCTGGCCGCCGACGCGCACCAGGCAGGGTGTGGTGCGATGCTGGATGCGCGGTTCAACCGCGATGCAGAGGGCGGCTGGCTGCAGGCGGCTCGCGTAATGGCCTTGCACGATGGCCAGGTGCAGGGCCGCCGCGGCATCTTCGCGGGCAACGCCATCCAGCTTGGGCCGATGGCGCTGCTCGATGTGGGCGGCGTCCGCGTGGCGGTGGCCAGCCGGCGGGTGCAGTGCGCCGACCCGGCGTTTCTTGAGGCGCTTGGGATCGATCTGGCCGGGGTGCGCCGGCTCGTCGTGAAGTCGCGCGGCCACTTTCGCGGCGGCTTCGATGAGTATTTCGGCGCCAAACAAATCGTCGAGGTGGACGTGCCGGGCCTCACCAGCCCGGTCCTATCGCGTTTCGAGTGGACGAAGCTGCCCCGGCCGGTGGTGCCGCTGGATGAGAGGGTTACCTGGCCATGAGGCTCGCCGACTTGCCAACCCCGTGCCTAGTGCTGGATCGCACGATCCTGGCGCGCAACATCAAACGCATGGCCGGCGCCGTCGCCCGGCACCGCGTGGTCCTGCGTCCGCACATGAAAACGGCCAAGTCGATCGATGTCGCGCGCCTGGCGCTGCAGGGCCAACCCGGCGGGATCACCGTCTCGACGCTGGCGGAAGCGCGGTATTTCGCCGGGCACGGGATCAAGGACATGGTTTACGCCGTGGGCATCACGCCACAGAAGCTGGACCAGGTGGCGGCCCTGAACGCGGCCGGCGCGACGGTAACGGTCATCACCGATGATCCCGTCATGGCGTCGGCGGTCGCCGCGCACCCGGGCGGCGTGCGGGCGCTGGCGGAAGTGGACACCGGCGAGCATCGCGGTGGCATGGCGGCCGATGACGACCGGCTGCTGGAGGTGGCGTCCCGCCTTGGCGCCCGCCTGGCCGGGGTGTTGACCCATGGCGGACACTCCTATGCGGGGCGGCACCTGTCGGAGATGGCCGTCATTGCCGAGCAGGAGAGGGCGGGCGTGGTGCGTGCGGCGGAGCGGCTGCGTGCGGCGGGGCTCACAGTGGAGGCGGTGTCGATGGGAAGCTCGCCCACGGCGTTGCATGCCGAACATCTCGATGGGGTGACCGAGGTGCGGGCCGGCGTTTACATGTTCGGCGACCTGTTCCAGGCGGAAATCCAGACGCATGAGCGCGAGGACATCGCAGTCACGGTGCTGTCCAGCGTGATCGGGCTGCGGCCGGGCGAGCACCGGCTGCTGCTGGATGCCGGGGGGCTGGCACTTTCGAAGGACCGGAGCACGCAGGCGGCGCCGGTGGATTATGGCTTCGGGCTGGTGTTGGGCGCCGACGGGCTGCCGCGGTTGGGCCGCAGCATGGTGCGCCTGGCATACCAGGAACACGGCGTGGTGGATTGCGACCAGGGACTTCCTTTTCCGATGTTGCGGGTGGGTGACCGGGTGCGCGTGGCGCCCAACCATGCGTGCATGACGGCGGCGGCGTATGAGAAATACTATGTGGTTGCCGGGTCGGACCAGGTTCTCGCGGAGTGGGACCGGGTGAACGGCTGGTAGCTACTCCGCCGGGGCGGGCATCGGGGAGAGGCTGACCACCCGGGCGGAGCCCATGCATAGAAGGCTCGAGAGTAGAAGGATCGAGACGAGCACCAGGATAAGGTCGGGGCGGCCGTGGTCGATAAGGAAGCCAAATGGCACCGGCGTGATCGCCGAGCCGAGCGGGAGCCCGGAACTAACGAAGCCGAACACCTTGCCGATCTGGCCCGGCGGCGCCGCATCCTTCAGCATGACGTCCCGTGGCGTGCGGCTGGCGCCAAGCGCCAGGCCGGAGATGAACAGCACCGCGCACGTCATGATGCCGTTCAGGGTCAGCAGGCCGACCGATAGGGTCAGCATGGCCGACGTGACCGTCAGGATGACGGTGATCACGGCCAGGCGCTGCGCCCGGTCAGCGAACCAGCCGCCGACCAGCACGCCGCCGGTGTTGCCGACCATGTAGCCGGTCAACGCGGAGGAGGCGATGGCAATCTCCAGCCCCTTGACGTCGTGCAGCACGGTGACCAGCCAGGCCTGCACGCCCGCACCGGCCATGCTGCCGAGCAGATAGAAGCCAAAGAACAGCAGCATGGGCCGGGTCAGGAGCAGGGCGCGGCCGGACAGGCTTGGGCCATTCTCCACCGGGGTTCGCACCTGATCGGCAAGGATACGGCTCTGCAGCAGGATGGTGGCCACCACGGGCACGCCCAGCCCGCCAAGCAGCAGAAGGGCGCTCCGCCAACCCATGAGCGTCATCAGCAAGGCAATTACGGGTGGACCCGCAGCGAACCCTAGGTTGCCACTGAAAGTGTGCAGTGCGAAAGCCCGGCCCATGCGGTCCTTAGGCACGGAGCCGCTCAGGATCGCGTAATCGGCGGGGTGGATGACGGAATTGCCAACTCCGCTGAGCGCGGCAAGCACCAGGATTTGCCAGAACTCGGTCGCCACGCCCATGGCGCACATCGCCAACGACATAATCAGCGTGCCGCCAATCAGGAAGGCGCGCGCGCCATGCCGATCCACCAAGAAGCCGACCGGCGTCTGTAGGATCGCAGTGATCCCGCTCATCAGCGCAACCGATAGGCCAAGCTCGGCATAGCTGACGCCGAACTCCCGCTGCCAGACGAGAAAAAGCGGCGGCAACACCAGCATATAGAAGTGGGACAGGAAGTGCCCAGTGCCGATCAGCAGGTTGACCCGGTTCGGGCGCGAGATCATGCCCACAACCTGCTACTCCGCCGAAGGTTCGGCAAGCCGCTTTCCCCGGGGTTCTCCTATGCAAGTTGAACCGACTGCACTGCCTCCTCCACCTCCTGGAAGCTCGGCATGTGCTGGTTCGGCGCCATCTTGCGCCCTGTCTCCACGCTGATCTGGGGCTCCAGCGCCATCGCCCCCTTGGTACTGGCCAGCCGGATAAACAGGAACAGCAGACCGAGCAGCTCGATGGAGTGCGACTTCGCAAACGTCGCCCCTTTGAGGATCTTCTTGAAGCCAGCCAACGTGTGTTTCCCGTAATGCATGCTGTTCGACATGACGAACGTGCCGATGGCCGCGCCGCCAATGGTCAGCAACTCGAACGGCATCGCCTCCATCAGCGGCTCCAAATGGCCACCGGCGAAGATGTAGCTGCCGAACACGCAGACAAGTAGCAAGACCAAGCCGCCGATCGTGAGCATGGCGCCGCTACCGCCCGGCCGCCGTGGTGGCCGCCTTCGACGACCTCCTCCCTGCGAATGACCATCGACCGCTTCTGGTCCTGCTTCTTGCCGCTCATGCCCGACCCGACCTTGCAAGGGCAGAATAGGGCGAAAGCCTCAACCGTTGGCTAAAGCGGGCGGCGAAATCTACTCGGCCGCATCAGCCAGGCCGGTCTGGGCATTGTGCAAGGTCAGGAACTTCTCCGCCTCCAGGGCGGCGATGCAGCCCGTGCCCGCCGCCGTTACGGCCTGTCGCCAATGCTTGTCCTGCACGTCGCCGGCCGCGAACACGCCGGGTACCGAGGTCAAGGTCTGGCCCGGCTTGGTCAGCACATAGCCTTCCTCGTCCAGGTCGACTTGGCCGCGGAAGATGCTGGTATTCGGCATGTGCCCGATGGCGATGAAAACACCGTCAACGGGTAACGTACTCAGAGCGCCGCTGGCGACGTTGCGCAAAATGAGGCCAGTGACCACCTCCGGCTGGCCTGCGCCCACGACCTCCTCCACCGCGCTGTCCCAGACGACCTCGATCTTGGGATGCTCGAACAAGCGGCGCTGCAGAATCTTCTCCGCGCGCAAGCTGCCGCGGCGGTGCACGAGGGTGACCTTATCGGCATGATGGGTCAGGTACAGCGCCTCCTCCACGGCCGTGTTCCCGCCACCGATCACCGCGACCTGCTTGCCCCGGTAAAAAAAGCCGTCACAGGTCGCGCAGGCCGACACGCCCGCGCCTTGCAAGCGCTTCTCCGACGGCAGGCCAAGCCAGCGCGCCTGGGCGCCAGTGGCGATCACCACCGTCTCGGCAAGATAAATGTCCCCCGAATCGCCCACGCAGCGAAACGGCCGCCGTGCGAACTCAACGGCCATGACGAGGTCATGAACGATCTGCGTGCCTACGTGCGCGGCTTGCCGCTGCATCTGCTCCATCAGCCACGGGCCCTGGATGGCCTGCTCGAATCCGGGGTAATTCTCCACGTCCGTCGTGATCATCAGCTGCCCGCCGGGCTGCAAACCCGAGAGCAGCACCGGCTCCAAGCTGGCGCGCGCCGCATAGATGGCAGCGGTGTAGCCGGCCGGCCCGGCGCCGATGATCAGCACCTGGGTGCGGAGAGTATTGGACATTGCGAGGACCCCTGGAACGCCCTGACCATATCGGCGGCCGCGAACCGGGTGCAACCTTAGAGGGTTTCCTTGCCCGGCCGCCCGTAATATTGTTTCGCCAGGGAGCGAGGCAGACGCAAGATGAAGCTGGCCGACAGCGGATCGCCGGAACTGGACGGCATCGACCGGCGCATCCTCGCCGAGCTCCAACTCGATGGGCGCATGACCAACGTGGAACTGGCCCGACGCGCGGAGATCACCGCGCCCCCCTGCCTACGCCGGATGCGGCGGCTGGAGGAGGCTGGGGTAATCCGCGGCTACCATGCCGAGATCGACCCGGCACGGCTCGGCTGGGAGATCATGTTCTTCGCTATCGTCGGCCTCGACAGCCAAAAGGAGGTCGTCCTGGCCGCCTTCGAACAGTTGGTGGAAAGCTGGCCCGAGGTGCGGGAGTGCCACATGATCCGTGGCGGCGGCGACTTCCTGCTGCGCCTCGTGGCTCGGGATACGGCGCACCAAAACCAACTGACGCAGCGGCTGACCGGGGCGCCCGCAGTCAGTCGCGTGCAAACCCTGCAGACGATTCGCACCAGCCGCAACCTCGCGGGGGTGCCACTTTAGCGCCCGAAGGTTCGGGCCAGGTAGCTGAACTGCATTGCCCCAGGAGACCTGGCGAAGTTGGCGGCGCCCGGCGGCAGGCTGTTCAAAGGCTGCGGCGTGCTGGCGTCGTTGACCACGCCTGTGCCCGGCGGAAACTGCGCCGACACCAGCGGTGGGCCGGCGGGTGCGCCGCAAGCGCCGAGCATGAGCGCCAACAGGAGCACGGGACCTCGCATCAATAGGTCCGCGGCCGGGCTACCATGCGATAGACGACCAGTATGATCATCGCCCCGACGACCGCGCCGATGAACCCGGCCGGCTCGCCATACTGATACCAACCGATCGCCTGGCCAAGCCAAGTCGCCACCATCGCGCCGGCGATGCCCAGCAGGATCGTGATGATGAAGCCGCCAGGATCGCGCCCAGGCATCAGGAACTTCGCAATCGCGCCGGCAAGCCCGCCGATGATGATCGCACCGATGAACGACAGCATGGCTTTTACCTTTCCGGGAACCCTCTGCGGTAACACTGCCTCCGCCGTTTCGTTCCCGAGCGACTTGACGGCGCCTCTGCCGGAGGGGATCGACAAAAAGATGACACCCCTGATGTTGCTTCTGGGTTTGACCGCGCTGCGGCTCGCCGTGGCGGCGACCATGCCGCTTTCGGCCGATGAGGCCTATTACTGGGTTTGGTCGCGCGCGCTTGCACCGGGCTTCCCCGACCATCCGCCCATGGTGGCGCTCTGGATTAGGCTCGGCACGGCGATGGCCGGCGAGACGGCGCTCGGGGTGCGCCTGCTCGGCCCCTTGGCCGCCGCGGCGGGGTCGGTGCTGCTCGCCAGCGCGGCCGAGGCACTTTTCCCAGGCCGCCGCTTGGGGGTGCCGGCGGCAGTGATCCTGAATGCCACGCTTATGCTCGGCGTGGGCGCGGTCACCATGACGCCGGACACGCCATTGCTGTTTTTTGGCACGCTCGCCCTGTGGGCGCTGGCGCGGGTACAGGCGGATGGGAGGTGGTGGCTCGCGGTGGGCGCCGCGGGCGGGCTGGCGCTGGACAGCAAGTATACCGGGGCGCTGCTGGGCGTGGGAATCCTTCTCTGGCTAAGCTGGGTGCCTGGGCTGCGGGCAGCGTTCCGGACAGTCTGGTTATGGGCCGGCGGCGGGATAGCAGCGCTGCTGGTGCTTCCGGTGATCGTCTGGAACGGGCAGCATGGATGGGCCAGTTTCGTGCGCCAGGGTGGGCGTGCGGGCGACTGGAGACCGGGTGCCGCCGTGCAGCACGTGACAGAACTGCTGGCCGGCCAAGTCGGGCTGGCAACGCCGGCGCTGTTCGTCATGTTCGGCGCCGGGCTTTGGATGGCGGGGCGCCGTGCGGCGGCGCGCGACCCGGCATGGAGCCTGCTCGCGGCCTTAAGCTTGCCCGGGCTTCTGCTCTTTCTGCAGCATGCGATCGGCGACCGGGTGCAGGCGAACTGGGTCGCCGTGGTTTATCCTCCGGCCGCGATCGCCGCTGCGGCACTAGGCTGGCGCCGCTGGCGTGCAGCCGCCGGGATCGGGTTCGCGCTCACCGGCATTGCTTACCTGCAAGCAGCGGCCGCGCCCCTCGCTCTGCCGCGGCGGTTCGACCCGACGCTGATCCGCTTAGCGGGCTGGGACGACGTGGCCCAGCGCGCTGACGCGATGCGGCGGGAGGCCGGTGGCGGGTTCCTTGCCGCCGAGGATTACGGGCAGGCATCGCTGCTGGCCTGGTGGGCGCCGAGAGGCGTGGCGGTGCTGGGCGCGGACGCGCGATGGGACTTGTTCCGGCTGTCCAAACCGGCCCCTGGCGCGTCCGGGGTGCTCCTTGTCAGGCAACGCCGCTCCGAGCCGCCCGATCCGGCGCTTTGGCAGGAGGCTTCAGAGTTGGGGCATATCGTGCGCAGGCGCGGCGGGGTGGAGGCGGAGGCGTTCCGGGTCTATCGTGTGGTGTCGAGGCCTGGCGCCACAGCCGTGACGCTGCCCCGGCCAGGAGGATAGCGATGCAGATCCCGACCTACGACGATGTAGCCGGCGCGGCGCGGCGCCTATCTGGGCACGTCGTCCGCACGCCGATGCTGCGCAACCCGCTGCTGGACCAACTAACAGGCGGCACCGTGCTGCTGAAGGCGGAGACGTTGCAGCGGACCGGCAGCTTCAAGCTGCGCGGCGCGACCAACGCAGCGCTGCAGTTGACGGAAGCGCAGCGCCGGGCCGGCGTGGTCACGCACTCCTCCGGCAATCACGGTCAGGCGCTGGCCTGCGCCGCGGCGGGGGTGGGTGCCTCGGCCACGATCTTCATGCCCGGCGACGCCCCGCGGGTGAAGGTCGAGAGCACCCGCCGCTGGGGGGCCGAGATCGTGCATTACGACCGGGTGCGCGATGACCGGGACGCCATGGCGCACGCCTTTGCCGAGCGCACAGGTGCATCGCTGATCCCGCCGTTCGACCACGCGCACGTCATTGCCGGGCAAGGCACGCTGGCGCTTGAGCTGGTCGACGACGCGTCCTCGGCCGGGCTGACGATGGACGCCCTGCTGGTTTGCACCGGCGGCGGCGGCCTGATTGCCGGGTGCGCGCTGGCTATCGAAGGCGCGGCGCCGGGCACCGAAGTCTATGCGGTGGAACCCGAGGGCTCGGACGACACCATGCGCTCGCTCCGCAGCGGCGTGCGCGAGGGCAACCCGCCCGGCGGCTCCCAGCTCTGCGACGCCCTGCTGTCCAAGATGCCGGGGGAGCTGACGTTTGCCGTAAACCAGCCGCGCCTCTCCGGCGGGCTCGCCGTCAGCGACGACGAGGTGCTGGCCGCCATCGCCTTTGCCTTTACGCATCTTAAGCTGGTGGTCGAACCCGGGGGTGCGGTTTGCCTGGCAGCCCTGCTTTCCGGCAAGTTCAACGCAAGCGGTCGCGTGGTCGGCGCCGTCCTGAGTGGCGGCAACGTCGATCCCGGGGTATTCGCCCGGGCACTTGCGGCATAGCGGAGGCGGAAGAGAGCGTGATGGACAGCTGGACACCTTCGAGTTGGCGCGACCGTCCCGCCCGGCAATTGCCGTCCTACCCGGATGCCGCGGCGCTGACGGCCGTGGAATCGCGGCTGAGCAGATATCCGCCCCTGGTGTTCGCGGGCGAAGCAAGGCGCCTGCGTGAAGCGCTGGCTTTGGCAGCCAAGGGCCAGGCCTTCGTGCTGCAGGGCGGCGATTGCGCCGAAAGCTTCGGCGATTTCACCGCCAACGTCATCCGCGACACCTTTCGGGTGCTGCTGCAAATGGCGGTCGTGCTGACCTTCGGTGCGAGCGTGCCGGTGGTGAAAATGGGCCGCATGGCCGGGCAATTCGCTAAGCCGCGCTCGTCGGACCAGGAGACGCTGGGGGGCGAGACCCTGCCCAGCTACCGCGGCGACATCGTCAACGGCCCCGACTTCAGCGCCGCCGCCCGGGTGCCCGATCCCGCGCGCATGGAGACCGGCTATTTCCAGTCGGCTGGCACCCTGAACCTGCTGCGCGCCTTCGCCAATGGCGGCTATGCGGACCTGCACGAGGTGCATCGCTGGAACCTGGATTTCGCCGCGCGCTCGCCGCTCGCGGCCCGCTACCAGGACATCGCGTCCCGCATCGACGAGACGCTGGCGTTCATGGCGGCTTGCGGCATGAGCAGCCTGAACACGCCGCAAATCCGTGAGACCGACTTCTACACCAGCCACGAGGCGCTGCTGCTGCCGTATGAGCAGGCGCTGACCCGGGTGGATAGCACCTCGGGCGACACCTATGCCTGTTCCGCGCACTTCCTCTGGATCGGCGACCGCACGCGGCAGCTGGACGGGGCGCACGTGGAGTTCCTACGCGGGGTGAAGAACCCGATCGGCCTGAAAGTCGGGCCGACGATGGAGGCCGACGATCTGCTGCCGCTGATCGATACGTTGAACCCGGCCAACAAGGCGGGCCGGCTGACGCTGATTACCCGCATGGGCGCCGATGCTGTCCAGCGCAAGCTGCCGCCCTTGCTCCGCGCCGTGCAGCGCGCGGGGCGGAGCGTGGTGTGGCTCTGCGACCCGATGCACGGCAACACGATCAGCACCGCCGCCAAGGTGAAGACTCGCAGCTTCGACGCGATCCTGGCCGAGGTGCGCGGTTTCTTCGACGCGCATGCCGAGGCGGGCAGCTGGGCCGGCGGCGTGCATGTCGAAATGACGGGGCAAGAGGTCACGGAGTGCGTGGGCGGCGCCCATCGGCTGACGGAGGCCGACCTGGGCGGCCGCTACGAGACGTTTTGCGATCCGCGGCTCAATGCCGAGCAATCCCTGGAGCTGGCGTTCCTGGTGGCCGAGGAGCTGAAGGCGCGCCGGGTTCCGGCTCGGGCGCCGGCGGTGGCGGCGCAGTGACGCCGGACCTGCTGGACGACGTCGCCTCGCGCACCGACGCCTATTTCAACCGCACGCGCGAGGTGATCGCCCAGTTCGGCGACGTGCCGGTGACCTATGCCGTCTTCTTGCGCCGGCCGGTGATCTCGGCGCCGCGCCTGATGTTGGACTGGCTGACGGAGGTGGCAACGGCGCGCGGCACCCAGTTCACCTTCGACGTGGTGCATCCGGAGGGCGGATGGGTCGGTGCGGGCGAGCCGATCGCCTATATCACCGGCAGCTTCCAGGCGCTGGCGGACTGCGAGACGATCTTTCTGCAGAAGCTTGGCCCGGCCTGCGTGGCAGCGCACAACGCTTATCAGATGTGTGCATCGCTGCCGAAGGCAGCGTTTCTCGCCATGGAGGCGCGGCACTGCGCCGGGGCGGAGATGCAGGCCATGATGGGTTATGCCGCGGGCGTCGGCAGCGCGGCGGCGCAGCGGGAGGGGGCCGTGGGCTTTGTGGGCACCTCGACCGATATGGCGGCCCGTTATTTCGGCGGCACCCGGGGACGGGGCACGATGCCGCATGCCCTGATCGGCTACGCGGGGTCCACGCTGCGCGCCGCCCAGATGTTCCACACGACCCATCCCGACGAGAACCTGACGGTGCTGACCGACTATTTCGGCCGGGAGATCACCGACGGGCTCGAGGTGTGCGGCGCCTTCCCGGACCTGGCGGCGGCCGGGCGGCTCGCGGTGCGGCTGGACACGCATGGCGGCCGCTACCTTGAGGGGCTCGACCCCGCCGCCAGCTACGCGGTGCTGGAGCGGTACGCGCCTGGCGCGATCCGCCACTATCGCAGCGAGACGGAGTTGCGTCATCTGGTGGGAACCGGCGTTTCAGCGGCCGCGATCTGGCGCATGCGCGAGGCGCTGGAAGCGGCCGGGTTTCCGAAGGTGCGGATCGTGGTCTCGTCCGGGTTCGGGGTCGAGAAGTGCCGGGTGATGGCCGACACGCGGGCGCCGATCGACGTCGTCGGTACCGGCAGTTTTATCCCCGACGACTGGCACGAGACCTATGCCACGTCCGACATCGTGGCGTACGGCGACCAGGTGCGGGTGAAGGTGGGGCGCGAGTTCCTGTTGTCGGCGCACCAGCGTCGGGCGCTTGAACGCAATGGGGCGGACCCCAGGTCTGGCGCATGAAGATCGCCCTCGCCCAAATCGACACCCATGTGGGCGAGGTCGTGGCCAACACGGCCCGCATCCGCCGGGCCCGGGCCGAGGGCGCGGCCGGCGGCGCCGACCTGGTGGTGACACCCGAGTTCTCCATCGGTGGCTATCCGCCCGAGGACCTCGTGCGCAAGCCGGCCTTCATCGAGGTCTGCGAGGCGGCCATCGAGTCGCTTGCAGACGAGACGGCCGATGGCGGGCCGGGCCTGATCGTGGGCGGGCCGTGGCGGGACGGCGACCGGCTCTACAACGCCGCTTTCGTGCTGGACGGGGGACGGGTGGTCGCCCGGCGGGCCAAGCACGAGCTGCCCAATTACGGCGTGTTCGACGAGAAGCGTGTGTTCGATGCAGGGCCCAGCCCCGGCCCGGTCGCGTTCCGCGGCGTGCGGATTGGCCTGTTGGTCTGCGAGGACTTCTGGTTGCCGGCCGTTTCGGAAACTTTGGCGGAAAGCGGCGCCGAAATGCTGCTGAGCATCAACGGCAGCCCGTTCGAGGATGGCAAGCTCGGCCGCCGGGTGGCGCTCGGCGTCTCGCGCGTGGTGGAAACCGGGCTGCCGTTCGTGTTCCTGGGCCAGGTATGCGGGCAGGACGAGCTGGTGTTCGACGGCGCCAGCTTCGTGCTGAACCGCGACCGCAGCCTGGCCGTGCAGATGCCGCACTTCGAGGAGGCGGTCACCATCACCGAGTGGCATAGCGCGGGCGACCACCTGGTCTGCACGCCGCAGGCGTTGCCGCCGGAGCCGGAGCGGCTGGAGCTGATCTATCGCTGCATGATGCTCGGCCTGGGCGACTATGTGCGCAAGAACCGCTTTCCGGGCGTGCTGCTCGGCCTCTCGGGCGGCATCGACAGCGCACTGTCCGCCGCGGTGGCCGCCGATGCGCTGGGCCCCGGCCGGGTGCGGGCGGTCATGCTGCCAAGCCCCTACACCAGCCAGCACAGCCTCGAGGACGCGGCCGCCTGCGCGGACATGCTCGGGATCAGCTGCGACACCATCCCGATCACCCCGGCGATGCAGGCATTCGGCAGCGCGCTGGCGCCGGTGTTCGAGGGGCGGCAGGCCGATATCACCGAGGAGAACATCCAGTCCCGCAGCCGGGGCCTGATCCTGATGGCGATGTCCAACAAGTTCGGCGATATGGTGCTCACGACGGGCAACAAAAGCGAGATGTCGGTCGGTTATGCCACCTTGTATGGCGACATGTGTGGCGGCTACTCGGTGCTGAAGGACGTCTACAAGACGACGGTTTTCGCGTTGTGCCGGTGGCGGAACGCGCATGTGCCGGCAGGCGCGCTCGGCCCGGCCGGACCCGTCATGCCGGACCGCGTCATCGCCAAGCCGCCCAGCGCCGAGCTGAAGCCCGACCAGACCGACCAGGACACGCTTCCCGCTTATGAAGAGCTCGATGCGATCCTCGAAGGGCTGGTCGAACGCGAGCAGTCCGTGGATGCGCTGGTCGAGCACGGGTTCGAGCGCGGCACGGTGTTGCGGGTTTGGCGCATGCTGGACCGGGCGGAGTATAAGCGCCGCCAGGCCCCGCCCGGCGTGAAGATCACACCGCGTGCCTTCGGGCGGGATCGCCGATACCCGATCACCAACGGCTTCACCGGGCTCGTCGCATGAGCCAAGCCAAGTCCTGGCGCGTCCGCATCCTCGACCTCTCGGGCGGGGCGGAGGACAACATCGTCGAGGAGATCGGCCCGTTCGCAACCCTGGACGACGCCAACCTGTTCGCCCGCCGCTATGTGCGGGACAGCGTCGAGCGCTGCCGGGCGCAGGGCATGGACGCGAAGGCGGTGCTAGATGCCTGGTTCGCCTTTGGCGAGGACGCGACTGTGCCGGAGTCCGATGGCGCGGGCTGGACCAGCGCCGCCGAGCTGCACGATTTCGCCGCGCGCCGGGCCAACATGGCCGATCGCGACTGGCGCAGCATGGACCCACGGCTGGGCGGCGCCGAGGCGTGAAGGTCCGGTTCGCGCCTAGCCCCACCGGGCTGCTCCATGTCGGCAACGCGCGCGCCGCCCTTGCCAACTACTTGCTGGCCCGGCGGCACGGCGGCGAGTTCCTGTTGCGGCTCGACGATACCGACCGGGAGCGTAACCGGCCGGAATACGAAGACGCCATCCAGCACGACCTGCGCTGGCTCGGGATCAGGTGGGACGCCATGTTCCGCCAGTCCGACCGCCTCGAGCGCTATGCCGAAGCCGCCGATCGGCTGCGCGCGGCCGGGCGGCTGTATCCGTGCTTCGAGAGCGAAGAAGAGCTGAACGCGAAGCGTGAGATGCGGGCCAAGCGCCATCTCCCACCGCTCTACGATCGCGCTATGTTGAAGCTGACGCCCGAGCAGCGCGAGGCGGCCGAGGCCGGCGGCAAGACGCCGCACTGGCGGTTCCTGCTCTCGGGCTATCCCGCCGAGTGGGGCGACATGGTGCTAGGGCCGCGGCAGGTCAAACTCTCCGCGGTCTCCGATCCCGTGCTGATCCGCGCCGACGGCACGCCGCTCTACACCTTCACTTCGGTGGTGGACGACCTCGCGGAGGGCATTACCCATATCGTGCGCGGGGAAGACCACATCACGAACACCGGGGTGCAGCTCGACATCATGGCCGCGCTTGGCATGGTCGTGGGTCCGCGCGGGCGGGCGCTGCGGTTCGCGCACTTGCCGCTGCTGGTGGACCAAGATGGCGGCAAGCTTTCCAAGCGGACGGGGTCGCTGTCCCTGCGCAGCCTGCGGGGCGACGGCATCGAGCCCGCCGCGCTGGCCGGATACCTGGCGCGGCTCGGCACATCGGACGACCCCGTCGCCCGCATGCCGGACGCGCTGGCGCCGGAGTATGACCTGTCGCACGTGTCGCATGCGGCGGCGCGGTTCGATGGGCGGCAGCTGGCGGCGCTTAATCGGCGCGCCCTGAAGGGGCTGCCGTTCGAGGCGGTGCAGGAACGGCTGCCGCCGGCTGCGACGCCCGCGTTCTGGATGGCGATCCGCGGCAACCTCGACCTGCTGAACGAGGCGCGCGGCTGGTGGGACGTGGTGGCCGGGTCGATCGTCCCGCCGTTGATCGAGGGCGAGGCCGAATACCTGCGGACGGCGCTGGAGGCCTTGCCGCCGGAACCGTGGGACGACCAGGTCTGGCCTGATTGGACCGGCAAGCTGAAAGCGGAGACCGGCCGCAAGGGCAAGAAGTTGTTCCTGCCGCTGCGCCAGGCGCTGACCGGCGAAGACCATGGCCCGGAACTGCGCGATCTGCTGCCGCTCATGGGCCGGGCGCGGGCGGCGGAGCGCCTGCGGCTGGCGGCGTCCTGACCCGTTGCGCCCGCAGCGGAACCACGGTTTGATGCCGGCATGAACGAGATCTCCGATCACGCATCGCTCCGCGCGCACATGGGCGCGATCAGCGCGGTGGCGGAACGTAAAGTGCTGCCGCGGCTCGACCGGCACTGCCGGGCCTTCATCGGCCTGTCGCCCTTTCTGGTCCTGGCCACCGCGGACTCGGCCGGGCGGGTCGATGCCAGCCCGCGCGGCGACCCCCCGGGGTTCGTGCAAGTGCTCGATGACAGCACGCTGCTGCTGCCGGACCGGCCGGGCAACAACCGGGTGGACAGTTTCGCCAACATCCTGACCGCAAGCGGCGTGGGGCTGATCTTCTTCGTCCCGGGCATCGACGAGACGCTGCGGGTCAATGGCACCGCACGGTTGCTGACCGAGGCGGAGCCGCTGGCGGCCCTCGAGGTCAACGGCCGGATGCCGAAAACGGGATTGGTGATCGAGATCGACGAGGCGTTCTTCCACTGCGCCAAGGCTCTCCGGCGCGCGAAGCTCTGGGACCCGGCAGTGCAGGTGGAACGCGCCTCGTTCCCGTCGCTCGGCCGCATCCTCACCGAGCAGACCAGCGGGTTGAGCGTGGCGGAGGCGGAGCAGCGGATCGAGACTGCTTATCGCGAGAAGATGTACTAACGGCCGATGAACTAACGGCCGGTGAACCGGGGACTGCGCTTGGCGGCAAATGCAGCCAGCCCCTCTGCGTAATCCTCGCTGTCCAGCGCGGTGCGGCGGCCTTCGTGCAGGTGGGCCATCGACGACGCCGATAACGCAAGCGCCTCGGCCAAAGCGCGCAATTGCTGCTTGGCGCTGCCCACGGACAATGGGGCATTCGCGGCGATGCGCCGGGCCATAGCCATGGTGAACGCTTCGAGTTCGGCTGCGGGGACGAGGTGGTTGAGCAGGCCCGTCTGCAAGGCGCGCTCGGCTGGCACGGGGTGGCCGGTGCTGAACATCTCCGCGGCCAGCGCCGGGCCGCCGCGCAGCATGGCGTTCAGCAGGCCCTCGGTGTCGTACGGGAGGCCGAGCTTGGCGGGCGTGAACGCCAGGCTGGCGGTCGGATCGCCGATGAGGGATGTCGCAGCGGAGGGCAAGGTCGGTACCACCGCCCCAGGCCGTGCCGTGCATCATGCCGATGACCGGCGCCGGGCAGTCCCGCACGCGGCGGAACAGCGTCTGCAGCATGCCGTCCGGCGCCAAGGGGTCGACGCCTCGCGCCAGGGCGCCGATGTCGAAGCCGGCGCTCCAGACGGTATCGCTCGGCCCCGCGCGCAGGATGACGGCCCGCGTGGCAGGGGGCAGGCCGTCGAAGGCGCCGATCAGCCCATCGAGCATCGCCGCGCCGAGCGCGTTGCGCCGGGCCGGATCCTGCATGCGGATGCTGGCGACGTTGTCGTCCAGGGTGACGGAGACGGGCACCGGCGCCGTATAGGGTCGCCCGCGCCGCGTGTCACGCGGGCAGATGGCGGCGGAGTCGGCCGAATGCGCGCCGGCCCGTACGCAACGCGTCCGCCTCGGCGCCCTCGGGCCGTCCGCTGGCCACCCAGGCGGCGAACAGGACGCTGGCGTAGATCACCGCGCCGGTCAGCGACGCGGTTGCGAGTTCCTCGCCGAGCACGAACGGGGTCGTTGCCGGGGTGCGCTGCCAGCCCAGGCCGAGCCCCCACACGCCAGCGGTCATGGCGAGGGTGGCGAGCGCGGCACGCCAAACCGGCTGGGCGAACTGGCCTGGGGTGATCCCCAGCGTTCGGCAGGTGACGACGATGTAGGCCACGCCCTCGAGCGCCATCGCCCCACCCGCCGCGACGGCGGCGCCCGGCAGCCCGAACTGCAAGATCGCGACGATCATCGCCCCGACGCGCAGCGCGCCGAAGGCGAGCGTGATGCCGATCGTGCTGCCGAGCTCGTCAAAGGAACTCAGCAGGGTCCGGCAGGTGTAGCCCGCGACGACGGTGACCCCGGCCGCGCCCAGGATCTCGACCAAGGGCACGGCTTCGGTCCACTTCAGCCCCACGACGAGTTTCAGCAAGGGATCGGCGACGAGCGACATGCCCATGGTGGCGGGCAGGGCGAACAGGGAGACGCTGCCGAGGACGCGGAGCAACGACCCGCTGAGCGGCGTCCCGCTGTTGCGGGCTGCAACGAAGCCGGAGAAGGCCGCCCGCTGCAGCGGCTCGATGATCTCGGCCGTGGTCATCGACGCCACCTCGAAGGCGATGGAGTAGATGCCGACCTGGACCGAGGTGAGCATCCGGCCAATGACCATGATGTCGCTGCGGTCCCGCACCAGCACCGTCATGCCCAGCAGCCAGGTCCACATGGAATAGCTGGCCAGCACGCGCCACGCGCTCAAAGACAGGCGGGGCCGATAGGGGTGCATGACGTAGCTGAACACGATCCGCAGCACCCGGCTGGATACGATGCCGACCACGAGCGCCCAGTAGCTGTGAAACAGCAACGCCGTCCCGATCGCCAGCACGATGCTGGCGAGCCGGGGCAGCAGAAGGTAGACGAACTCCTTGTTGAAGGCGAAGTCCCGGCGGAAGTCGACGATGCCGATGTTCTCTGCCCCGGACAGCAGTGTCGATGCCGCAAGCGCCAGCATGATGTCGGCGAGCCGGGTCTCGCCAAAGAAAGTGGCGGCGGGGTAGGCGGCGAGCGCGACACAGGCCCCGGTGAGCAGACTGCGAATGGCATTGATCGTGAACCCAGTGTCGTAGACGTCGCGTCCCGGCGCTTTCTCCCGGATGATGGCGTTCTCCACCCCCAGCCAGCCGAACTGCTCGACCGCGTTGGCGATGCCCGTGGCAAGCGCGACCAGGCCGAAATCGGCCGGGGCCAGCACACGGATGAGGATGAGGGTGCTGGCGAGGCCGAGGATGCGGGTGGCCATGCGCCAATAGAACACCCAGCGCGTGCCTCGGGCGATGCTGGCGTGCAGGGCATCGTTTTGTGGTGCGGACATGAAAGTCGAAACGCCCTCGCTCTGCCGGTCAGCCTAGGGCCTTACCGGAAGGCTGCCGAGGGGGCGAGGAATAATGCCGCAGCCCGCCGGCTGGCAGAAAGGGCCGGTCCGCCCTGACGAGCGCGGCGGACCGGGGAAGCGGTTCTACTTGGCGGGGGTCGGCACCGTGTTGGACATCGCACCGGATGGGGAACCGGCGGGCGCGGCGGTGGTCGAAGGCGTGCCGCCGATGGTCGAGGTGGTGCCGAGCGCGCCGCTGACGTTCGGGTTGGCGACCGACCCTGTGCCCATCGTGGTCGCACCGGCAGGCGCGCTGTTGGCGGGTGTGGGGGCGCTCGCCGAGGCGTTGGGTGCGGGGGGCGACTGCGTCGCGCCGGATTGTGCCAGCACTGGGGTGGCCGCGAGGATTAAAGCGATGGCCGGAACAAACTTCAACATAGGTCGTCTCCGTGTTTCTCGTAAGTCAAACGCGGCCGCGCGGGCCGGGTTGCTGCCGGGTTCCCGCGCCAGGCCAAGAACGCTACAACGGCAGGCGTTTGGAGGTTGGACGATGCGGGTTCTGGTTTTCATGCTTTGTCTGGCAAGCTCCGCCGCCGCGGCGCCAAGCTTGTGCCCGGAACACTTCGCGAGCGGGCAGGCGCCCAATCTGATCAACACGCGCCTCTCCGTGGGCGCCAGCGCGATCTGCTACGATGCTTTTGCGGTGTTGCACTCCGCCGCCACCCATACCCCGCTCTACTCGGGCGAGCACCTGACCACCACCAGCATCGGCGCGGCGCGCGGCGTTCCCCGGGCCGGCGAGTTCCACCCCGAGAGCGCGCTGCCGCGCGGGGACCGGGCGGAGCTGTCCGACTACGCCCGCAGCGGCTTCGACCGCGGCCACATGGCGCCGAGCGGCGACATGCCGGACTTTCCGGCGCAGCAGCAGAGCTTTAGCCTCGCCAACATGGTCCCGCAGGCCCCCCACTTAAACCGCGGGCTTTGGGAAGGCATCGAGAGCGTGATCCGTAATTTCGCGGAGCAAAGGGGCGAGATTTTCGTCGTCACCGGGCCGATCTTTCGCGGCGAGCAGCTGCAGACGGTCGGCCGGGTAGTCGTGCCCTCCCACGTGTTCAAGGCCGTGCTCGACCCGGCCCGGCGGCAGGCCGGCGCTTATGTCGCAGAAAACGTTGATGACGCGGGCTGGAAGCCGGTCAGCATGGTCGAGCTGGCAGGGTTGACGGGTATGGATATCTTTCCGGCTCTGCCGCCCCGGGCAAAAGCCCGCGCGATGCGCCTCCCGACGCCGTCACCCCATAATGGCCGTGCAGGCCGCGAAACGGGGCTGCGCTGATGAAGCCGTTTGCCGACGATAGCGCCACCACCGCGGTGGATGGCCTGAACTTCGAGAACGGACGGGATCGGATCGCGATCTACGGCAACCTCGATTTGACGAAGGACAAGGCCGGGCTTGCCCACGCGCGGGCCTTGCTCGCCCTGCTGCAGGCCGTGGTCAAGACGCTCGAGGCCGAGGGCGGCTTGCCGGATGCGGTGGCCGCCCCTGTAAAACCCGGCAGGGTGCGGAACCCATTTGGCTGAACGACCAGGCTCAGCCGCCGCCCAGCAGCTCCGCCCAGGCCGCAAACATCGTCTGCTCATCGTAGTCGCGCTCCGCTTTGGCGCGATTCGCGGTCCCGAGCGCGCGTCGAAGGTCGGCCGAGCCGATCAGCGTGCGCATCGCCTCGCCCAGGGCGGCGTCCTCGAGCGGAACCACGAAGCGGCGGCCCGGTTCGGGCAGCATGGCGCGGATGTCCCCCACGTCGGTCGCCACCGCCGGCAGTCCGGCGGCCATGGCCTCGAGCAGGGAGAGCGGCATCTGTTCCGTGTCTGACGACATGGCAAAGATGTCGAGTGCCTTGATCAAGCCGGCCGGTTGCACAACCTGGCCAGCCCAGTGGACCGCGCCGGCGATGCCGAGCTCGCGGGCCAAGGCTTCGAGGGCTGGGCGTTCCGGGCCGTCGCCGATGACCACGAGCCGGGCGGGTGCATCTCGCGTGGCGAGGCGGAAGGCGCGAAGCAGGCGGGCCAAGTTCTTCTCGGGACGAAGCGCCGTCACGGTGCCGATCGCCGGGCCGTCGCCGGGCCAGGGCTGGGGCGGGGCGGGGCCGCCGAACCGGTTCAGGTCGATCCCGTTCGGCACGTAACGTAAATGGCGGGGGCTGAGCTTCCAGGTACCCGCCGCGATCCTCATCAGGGTCTGCGAGGGCAGGGCGACCCGGCGCCCGCGCAAAAACAGCCGCCGCAGCCATACCCGGCGCGGCAATTGCTGTTGCCGCTCCTCCGGCCCGAAGCCGTCTTCGACATGGACGTGGCGAACCAGCCCGGTTCGGTTCGCCATCGCCCATTCGATCGAGCCGAAATTGTTGGTCAGCATGGTTTGCGGGCGGAGGCCGTGCAGCGCCGCACGGAAACGCCGAACGTTGCCCAAAGTGTCGCCCTTGCGGATGTCAAGCTTGGGGAATTGCACGTCGAGGTCGAGCGCCAGCCGTTCACGACAGGCCAGATTACCGTCCATGGCGACGATGGCGTGCCGCCAGCGGGGCCCGAAGTGGTTGGCGATGGTCGTGAAGCGGATTTGCGCGCCGCCGACGGCAAAGGTCGGAAAAACGGTCAGCAGGAGCGGGGCGGTCAAAACTGGAAGTAGAGGAATTCGGTGGTGCCGCCGAGCGCCAGCACGCCGAGGGCGGCGACAAGCCCGCACGCCAGCGCCCAGCGAGAGCCTGGCTGCCAGGACAATCGCGGGTATGGGTTCGGGATGGCTCGGCCCAGCGCGGGCTCGTACCGATGCATGATCTGCTGGGTGTTGGGCGCACCCCAGACAATGGCGAACAGGACGGCTAGTTGGACGAGCGTCGCCATGGGCAGCGCGCCACCCGGCCCATGCAGGCCGACCATGCCGGCGAGGATCTGCAGCGCCGCCCCGGTGGACGACGCACGGAAGAAGGCGAAGCCGACCAGCGCAGCAACATAGACGGCCAACACCTTGGCAGCATGAATTGCGGCGCGGAGCACCAGGGGGCGCGGCGGTGGCACCTTGGGCGGGGGGAAGAAGACCCGCGCCGCGTGGTTTACCACGATGTAGAAGCCGTGCAGCAAGCCGAAGATAAGGAATTGCGTGCCCGCCCCATGCCAAACGCCGGCAAGCCCCATCGTGACCAACGTCGGCCCGGCGACCAGCGCGACGAATCCGCCCGGCTTGGCCGAGGCCCGGCGGGAGTTGTCGAGACCATGCGCCGCGCGCCACCGCGTGATCCAAAGCGCCACCGGGCTGAAAATGTACATGGTGATGAACCGGGTCAGCGTCATGTGGAATCGCTGCCAGTAGTCGATGACCGTTGTGGCCTTGTAAGGCGAGTTGAAGTTGAGTGGAAAGCGGATGTTGAACATCCGTGCTAGTCCGATCGCCATATCGGAGTAGCCGGAAAAGTCGAAGTAGAGTTGAAGTGAGTAACCGACCACCGCAAGCCAAGCCGTGACCAGTCCGGCCGTGTTCGCGTCGGCGAAATGCGCCGCGACGTCGGCAGAGAGCGGGTCGGCGAGCAGCACCTTCTTGGCCAGGCCGATGCAGAAAATCGTGAAGCCAACTGCGAGATTGCCGCTGTTGAGTCGGTATATGGCGGGGTCCGCGAATTGCGGCATCATCTCCCGGTTGTGCAGGATCGGGCCGGCAATCAGGTGCGGAAAGAAGGTGACGAACAGCACGTAGCTCAGCAGGTCCCGGGTCTTGGCGACGCCCTGCTTTACATCGACCAAATAGCCGATCTGGGTGAAGGTGAAGAACGAGATGCCGAGCGGCAGGATGATCTCGGAAAAGGGCGTACCCGCAACGGCATGGAAGCCGAGCGATGCGGCGAGGGCGGCGGCATATTTGTAGTAGGTCAGCGCCAATAGGTCGGCGATCACGCCGAACAGGAACACCGCCTGCTGCAGGCCAGGCCGCTCCATGGTGCGGGCGAGCGCCCAGCCGATGCTGAAGTTGAAGCCGATCGAGACCAGCAGCAGAGGGAGGAACTCGACCCGCCAATACGAGTAGAAGGCGAGCGAGGCGAGGACAAGCCAAAGGGCGGCCGCCCGCGGCCCGATACGCGCGGCCAGCAGGAAGCCAAGCAAAGCCAGCGGCATGAAGCCGGCGACAAACGCGAACGAGCTGAAAACCATCGTCTCGGGGGGCGTCAGCCCCGCTTCGCGATCTTCTGTTGCACCAAGGCCGCCAACTCACCCACGTTCTTCAACTCCTCCATCTCGGCGGCGTGAAACTTCACGCCGAAGCGCTGTTCTAGCTCAACAACGATGAAGATATGGTTCATGGAATCCCAGCCCTCGACGTCCTCGGCCGTCGTCGTGGGCGTCAGGGTGATGGTATCGTCCTCCAGCACCTGGCGGAACACGGCCGTCAGGGCTGCGTAGGTTTCAGTCTCGTTCATAGGATCCTCGTGCGCGGCTAGGCAGGATGCAGCTGCCGGGCTGGGGCTGTCTCGGCGGCGGTCTCGGCGGCGGTCCGGCTTGCGATGTGGGTGGCGCGCGGCGCGAAGTCCGCGAGGTCCAGCCGCCAGGTGGTCGCGCCGTCCGCCTCCTGCTGCACCAAGCTGAATCCCAGGCGGGCATAATGCTCGCGCACCATGCCGTTCTTGGCGGTGGGCCGATACTCGCCGATCAGGTGCGTCGCGCCGAGCCGAAGCGCCTCGGCGACCACCAGGTTCAACGTTTCTTCCTCCATGCCGCGCCCGAGCACGCGGCAGCTCATTAGCCATGTGCCGAGGCGAATGCCGGCCGTTCCCGGGTCGCGCGCGCCCGCCACGATGGCGATGATGCCGTTATCGCCAAACCGGTCGAGGAGCCGGACCTGCACGGTCAGGGCCTCGGCGTCGTCGATCAGCGCCGCCACCTGCTCTTCGTTGACCCGGCGCGTGGTGAGGTTGAACTGGTTGGTCTTGTTGATCAGCTGGACGATCCGCGCCAGGCCCACCCGGTCGAACCGGCTCCAGACCGCTCGCATTTCGAGGCTGCGCAGGAAGCCTGGTAGGTCGGTCGCCGACGACGCCGAACCTTCGCGGGCCAGGTTCTCCTGATACTGGCCGGCGCGGGCCAAATCCTCCTTGGTCACGCGCAAGGCCTCGAAGTAGCCGGCCTCGGCCAGGCAGGCGCCGTATCCGGTCGGATCCTCCGGTAGCTCCGGAACCTGCACCATCGGCAGCTCGCGGCGAATGATGGCGCGCTCGGCCGGATTGTCGTCGGCGAACACCAGGCTGTCCAGGCCGATGTTCAACCGCCGGGCGATCTCGCGCAGATTGGCCGCCTTGTCGGTCCAATTGGCGACGAAACAGGCGATGTCGGGCTGCTTTAACACCATCTCCGGATGATCAGCGAAGGGTTCGAGGGCGTTCGCCTCGTCGTTTTTGGAGCACACGGCCAGGATCACGCCGCGCCGCCCGAGGTCGCGCGCGTAATGCTGGAAGGCGACGTAGGCCTCGCCCAAGGCGCTGCCCTGGCCAAGCTTGATACCGGCCATGCCGTCGTCGCCGATCACCCCGCCCCAGAGCGTGTTGTCGAGGTCGAGCACCAGGCACTTGCTGGACCGTCCCTGCGCCGCGGCGAGCAGACGGCCGACCAGGTCGCCGAATAGCGGCGCGGCCTGGGGATGGATGTCGTGCTTCGCCCGGTGCCACAGCGCCGGGTCGTGCCAGGCGGCCAGCCCGTCCGCGGCCGCTCGGTCGTCGAGGGCCAGCAGGTCGATGCCCGCATCGTCCGCCCGGTCGCGCAACCCGACGCTCAACCGGCGCAGGGCCGCGGCGCGGGACCAGGGCAGGCGGTGGTCGTTGTTGCCGAGCAGTGGGGCAAAGAGCGGGAGCGGGACGGTCTGGATCACCTGGCAGCCGAATTGCCGTCGGGCCGCGTCCCACTGTGCCGCCAAGGCCTCCAATATGGCGGTCAGCCTCCGACCCACTTCGGCCGCGGGCTGGCCGGGTTCGACGCCCTGCAGCAAATGGTGCGCGTCGAGCGCGAATAGTACCGCGTCCGGGCGGAACCGGTGCAAGCCGGAACCGGCGTCCATCAATTCCTGCGCATACTGGCCGTAGTCGGGCGTGTACGTGTCGATCCAAATGCCCCGGCGCAGCCCGGCGACGCGGATGGCGGGCAGCACGTGGTCGGTGGTCGACGCCGCCAGCACCGCCAGCCGCACGGGCTTGGTCGACAGCCCGGCCGGTGCCTGCGGCAGCAGCTTCGCCCGCCGGCGATCCAGCCGCACGGTCTCCAGCGCGGAGATCCTGGCGTTGGCGAGGGCGCATAGGTCGTCCCAGCCGGCGGCCTCGGCGAGGCCTTCGGCCCAGGCCGGCTGTGGGGGCAGCCAATGGAGATCAGTACCGTGCATGTCGGCCCCGGGTTGCGCGCGAGCGGCTTATACCCGTCCCGCGGACCTAGGCAAAGCACGCCGTTCCGTTTTCCCTCGATCTCAGGCATTATAGGTCATCGTAGGAGACCAGCATGTGCGGCTTCACCGGCATCTTCCATCCCGACCACGCCGGGCGCGTCGACGCTGACCTGCTGCGGCGCATGAACACCGCCATCGCCCATCGTGGCCCGGACGGCGACGGTTTCCATCTCGAGGCGGGCGTGGGGCTTGGTCATCGCCGCCTCTCGATCGTGGACGTGGCTGGCGGCGGCCAGCCGATGTTCAACGAGGACGACAGCGTCGTCATCGTGTTCAACGGCGAGATCTACAACTTTTCCGAGCTGCGGCCGAAGCTGCAAGCGATGGGCCACGTGTTCCGCAACCGGTGCGACACGGAGGCGGTCATACACGCCTGGGAGAGCTGGGGGCCGGACTGCCTGCAACATCTGAACGGCATGTTCACCTTTGCATTGTGGGACCGCAACCAGCAAACTTTGTTCCTCGCGCGGGACCGGCTGGGCAAGAAGCCCCTGTATTATGGACGCACCACGGGCGGCGCGCTGGTCTTTGGGTCCGAGCTGGCCGCGTTGGCCCAGGTGCCCGACTTGCCCCGCCGGATCAGCCCGGCCGCGGTCGACGACTTCTTTGCCCTCGGCTACGTGCCCGATCCGCACTCCATCTATGAGGGCATCTACAAGCTGCCGGCGGCGCACTATCTGCTGCTGCGCCGCGGCGCCCATGCCGCTCCCCGCCGCTACTGGTCGGCCCCGACCAAGACGCAGCCGCTCGAGGAAGGCGAGGCGGTGCGCCAACTCACCGCGCACCTCGCCGCCGCCACGCAGAGGCGGCTGATGTCGGATGTGCCGTTGGGCGCCTTCCTGTCCGGCGGCGTGGACAGCAGCGGCGTCGTCGCCACCGCCTCCCGCCTGCAGGACGCACCACTGGCGACGTTCACCATCGGTTTTCCTGGCGCCGACGACGAGACGCCGCTGGCCCGGATCGTTGCCGAGCGATACGGCACCGCCCAGCATGAGGATAAGGTGGCGCCGGATTACCTCGAGGCTGCCCGGCGGCAAGCCCGCATCTTTGGCGAACCGTTCGGCGACAGCTCCTCGGTGCCCACGGAAGCGGTCTGCGAGCTTGCGCGCCGGCACGTGACGGTCGCCATTTCGGGCGATGGCGGGGACGAGGTGTTCGCCGGCTACCGGCGGTATCGCTGGCACCAGATGGCGGAGGCGGTTCGCGCTTTCGTGCCGGCCGGGCTGCGCCGAGGCGTGCTCGGGCCGTTGGCGCAGGCCTACCCCAAGATGGACTGGGCGCCGCGCTGGCTGCGGGCCAAGCACACGCTGACCGAGATCAGCCTGGACAGCGCACTGGGGTATTACCGCACCCTGGCCAAGGTGCATCACGACCAGCGCCGGTCATTGTTCTCCCCGGGCCTGCGGGCGCAGTTGGACGGGCACGACCCGTCTGCCCGCGTGGTTGATCTCATGCAGGAATGCGACGCGGACGACAGCCTTTTGCAAGCGCAGTATGTGGACGTGAACCTCTACTTGGTCGGCGACATCCTGACCAAGGTGGACCGGACCAGCATGGCGCACTCGCTGGAGGTACGGGCGCCGTTCCTGGATTACGAGTTCGTCGAATGGGGCATGCGCCTGCCGCCCGGGCTGAAGCTGCGGGGCCAGGAAGGCAAGTGGGTGGTGAAGAAGGCGCTCGAGCCGCTGGTGCCGTACGAAATCCTGTATCGTCGCAAGCAGGGATTTGCGATGTCGCTCGGCGGCCTGTTCCGGGCCGAGGCGGCGCGCTTGCGGGAGCGGCTGCTGGGTCCGGCCATGCTGGATTGCGGGCTGTTCGACCCGGCTACCATCGGGCGCTTGCTGGACGAGCACGCCGCCGGGCGGTTCGATCACTCCGGCGCCTTATGGTTGCTGCTGACGTTTGAGGGTTTCCTCATGCAGATGCAGGCGCCCGGCGTGCCGGCGCTGCACGCGGCAGCACACGCCTGAGCCGCCTGACGTCGCCCAGCGCGGCGCGCAATCGGGAGCCCATCCTCCAGGCGCTGCGCGGTTTGCTGCCCGCAACTGGGGTGGTGCTTGAAGTGGCAAGTGGAAGCGGGGAGCACGCGGCTTACTTGGCCGAAGCGCTGCCGGACCTCACGTTCCAGCCAACCGACCCCTCCGCGGAGGCGCGGGCCAGCATCGATGACTGGTGCGCTGCGCTGTCAAACGTGCGGCAGGCTTGGTCGCTCGATGCGGTGGACCATTGGCTGCCGCATCCGGTCGATGCCGTGCTGTGCATCAATATGATCCACATTGCGCCATGGGCGGCCACAGTCGGATTGATCTGCAATGCCGGGTGCGTGTTGCGGGCCGGGGCGCCACTGCTGCTGTATGGTCCCTTCAGTCGGCAGGACGAGCACCTTGCGCCGAGCAATGCCGAGTTCGACGCCAGCCTTCGCGCGCGCAACCCGGAGTGGGGCATCCGCACGCTGGAGGTGGTTGCAGGCTTGGCGATCGAAAGCGGCTTTGGTACGCCGGAGATCATTCCTATGCCGGCCAACAATCTACTCGTCGCGTTCCGATCGAGCGGCTCCGTTCGATGAGCACGCCAGGCGTCCGCAAAACGGCTCGATCGCTACAACTTTAATCCCAAGTTGCGCTACCGGCTTTCGGCGCATCTGATACGTGTTAGTTGCAGAATGGATGTTGCCTTGCGATCTAATCATGATATTACCGTGAGGGCATAGTTCATGGAGTGACAAATGGCGCGCTGTTCTCGCGGTCGAGCGGCCCTATCCCGGTCCGAGCGGGCCGGGGCGTGACGGCCCCGCAGGCCGTAATTCTGCGCGGATGGCCCAGTGAGAGCAAAGGCCGGTCTGACCCACTGCGAGAAAGGTTCCGCCACAATCTGGGCCGTATCATGGCGGAGCAGGGCATAACCCAAGCCAGCCTGGCCCGAACCATGGAGGTGTCGCGCGTCGCGGTGCATGCCTGGATCTGGGGAACCTGCTTTCCCGAAACATCGCGGCTGATCAAGTTGGCGCAGACTTTGAAGGTTACCGTAGGCGCGCTATTGGAGCATGACGGGGTTCTCGCAGCGCCCGTTAGCGAAACTTCAAATGAGGAAGCTTTGCTGCTGAACGCCTTTCGACGGCTGCCCAACACGGCCCGGCTTACGCTCTTGGCTGATGCCTATGTGCTTTCGGCACAAACAAAGACTGGGGCCGGTGCGGAGGTGGTGGGTCAAGGAGCTAAGCCCGCCTAGGCGTAAGCCGGCCTAGGCGGGGCGGTCGCGAGCACGCGCCTGAAGACCTCGAGCTGGCCGGCGCTGGTCGCGTCCCAGCTGAAAGCCTCGGCGTAGCGCCGGGTCATCGCGCGATCCAGGCCGTTCGCATGGACGTGCTTCACCGCCGTCGCAAACCCCAGGGCAGTGTTGCTGACGACAACGATGCCGGCTGCGGCAGTCTGCACCACCTCGGGGTTACCCGGGATGTTGCTTGCCACGACCGGCGTTCCACACGCCATCGACTCGAGCAGCACATTCGCCCAGCCCTCCCGGCTCGATGCCAAAACGAGGATGTCTGCCGCAGAGTAGATGCTAGATAATGCGGAATGGGGCTGACTCCCAAGCAGTCGCACGCGGTCGGCCACGCCCAAGGTCTGCGACAAGGCTTCCAAGCGTGCTCGCTCCGGGCCTTCCCCCGCGATCAGTAAGCGCCAGCCGGGTAGATGGAGCAACGACTCGATCGCGAGGTGGTGGCCTTTGCGCTCGATCAGATGGCCGACTGACAGCAGGGTTGGGCCGTCCAAGCCAAGCGCATCCCGGCAGGCGGCCCGGACCGCCGGCTTAAAGCGTTCCAAATCCACGCCGTTCCGCAGCACCGTAATGGCGCGCGGGTCTGCCCCCACTTCGACCATGGCCCGTTTCAGGCCATCGCTGACCGAGATTAGCGCAGAGGCCTGCCGCATCGCCCATTGGATCATGCGGCGCGGCGCGGGATAGGAGGGCAGCTGCGTGACGTCCGAACCGCGCGCCGTGAGAACGACGGGTTTCCCGAAGGCCCGGCCCAGCATGACGGCTGCAACCCCATCGGGATAGAGGTAGTGGGCGTCGATTAGGTCACATACCAGGCCCTGGCGCAGCAGCCGGCGAAGCGCGATCGCACTTGCCAGAAACAGCGTGGCAGGCGCTGTGACCATGCCGATCCGGGGTGCAAGTGGGTAGCGGGGATGATAGATCGCGAGACCGTCCCGGATCTCAGCATGATCCGCATGGGCATAACGCGCCCAGTGTCCGAAGCGCGCGGATCGGCTTGGGAACCAAGGGACCGGGGCCAGCACCGATGCCGCAGCTTCGCCCGTTGCGAGCAAATGCCGGAGCCGGTTTTCGACGAAAATGCCATGGTTCGGCTGCCCGGCATTCGGGAACAAGGTGCTGAACGTCAGCAGCCGAATCGATTTTCCCGCCACTTGAGGGCCACAGACCGGTCGGTTTACCTGCCGGCGGCGAGTTCGGACAGCATCTGCCGGGCCTCGGCCTTTCCATCGTAATCGGCGGCGTCGTCGACCAGCAGCCGCAATATCGCTGTTGCGTCGTCGCGGCGGCCCACGGCTTTCAGCGCAGTCGCAAGGTGGAGACGGACGGTCCGATTTGCGGGCTGCTGCGCCGCTGCCTGCTGCAACAGCGGCACCGCCTTGGCCGCTTGGCCTTCCGAAACCATAATCCAGCCCAAGGTGTCGCTGGTTTCGGCACTGGGCGCCTGCAGGTAAGCGCGCTGTGCAAGGTTGTGCGCCCGGGGATCCCGGCGATTGCCGTAGAGCCAGGCCAAGTTGTTCAGGGCAATGGGATCGTTGGGCCGCTTCTCGAGAACGATCCCCAGGTTCCGCTCGGCATCGGCATAGCGGCGGGCATTTATGTCCATGGAGGCCAGCATTTGGGCAGCATCGGGATCGCCGGGCTGCTTGGCCTGCCAGGCGCGCAGGTCCGCCAGCGCTTTGTTCGGGTCACCGGCGTTCAATTGCGCGCTCGCGAGTCGGACCGCAAGGAGGGGGGAGTTGGTCGTCTTGAGCTCTGCCGCATAAGCGGATGCCGCCTCACTGAAGCGGCGCGCTGCCGCATAAAGATCTCCCTTCAGCACCATCGCTGCGGGCATGTTCCCGGGGTTGGCGCGCAGTTGATCCGCCAAGGCGATTGCCGCGTCGAAGCCCTTGGCCCGCTGCTCTGTAAGCACCAACAAGGACAGCAGGCCGGGATTGCCCGGTGACGCCTGCAAGCCCTCCTGCAACAACGTTCGAACAGCCTCGGTGTCGCCGGTCGAGGCCAGCACCTCCACTTGTGCCCGGCGCGTCGCGAAATCGGTCGGGTTCGCCGCCAAGATCTGCGCGAAGGTTGCTTTCGCGGCATCCACCTTGTTGGCCGTAACCTGAACCCGTGCCAGGACCGGCAGAAGCGGGGCAGGTGTCGTGCCGTTGACCTTCGCCGCTTCGAGGACAGCGAGCGCACCGGCGGGGTCTCCAAGCAACGTCAGCAGCTCGGCATGTCCCGCCGTAAATGCCAGGTTCTGCGGCTGCGCCGCGCGCGCGGCCTCGACGGCGGCGATGGCCTCGGGGCCCCGCTTCTCCTGCGTCAGTATCTGAACAAGCATGGCCAAGGCTGTCGCATTGCCAGGGTCCTGGTTGATCCCTTGCTTGAGCAACGCGACCGCCTCGGGCCGCCGGTCCTGCTGAAACAGGACTTTAGCAAGGTTGGCCTTCGCAGCGACGGACGCCGGGAACTTGCGGACCGTCGCCTCGAACTGCTCGCGAGCGGCATCGGTGTCCAAGCGCCCCATACGGATCAGACCCGACAGGGTGCTGACGGTCTCGGTGTCGCCGACTTGCTGGCGCAACCGTTCGAGCGCCGTTTCAGCCCGGTCCAAGTCTCCGGTGGAAAGTGCTGCTGCGACCAGTGCCTCTCCGGCTCCCGCCTGGGCGGGCGTGATCTCGAGCGAACGTTCCAGCGCCGATGTTGCACCAGCAACGTCACCCATCTCCAGCTTGGAGGAGGCAAGCCGGGTCAAGATGTTCGCATCGCCCGGCGCTGCCGATGAGGCTCGCTGGAACGCTCGCGCCGCCTCCGGCCGCTTGCCGTCGACTGTGTAGGCGCGCCCCAACAGATCGAACGTCTCCGCATCGGTTTGGCCGGCTTCGACCGCTTTGGAAAGTGTGTCGATTGCCCTGGCAGGGCGTTTTGCCGCCAGCTCCGTCCGGGCGAGCAGCCGAATGCCATCCGGGTCGTTCGGCGTCCGCGCCGCGTAGCGCGCTGCGGCGTCGGTGGCCTGCTCGGTCTGCCCCAGGTTGGCCTTGATCAGAGCCTGGAAGTAAAGCCCACGGGGAAAGCCTTCGACAACCGCCCCCAGCCTCTGCAGAGCCTGGTCGGCCTCGGCAAACTTCCCGGCCCGGACGAGCAGGACCATGCTGGCATAGGTTGCGCCGAAGTTGCGGGGTTCCTTGGCAAGCACGGCATCCACGTCGGCGCGGGCCTTCGCATCGCGGCCGAGCCCAAGCAGAAGGCCCGCCCGTTCCAGCTTCATCAGCGAGGACGTAGGGACTGCGTCGACCGCTTGATCCATCAATGCGACCGCCGTCTCAGAATCGCCCGACGCATTTCGAATCTGCGATTTAAGTTGCAGCGCGTCGGCCCGCTTGGGGTTGATGGCGAGCGCCTCGTCAATCTTGGCTTCCGCCGCTTTAAGGTCCCGCTCGATGATCGCGATCCGGGCAGCTGCGACACGTGCATCGACATTGGCCGGCGCTGCGGCCTGTGCCGCTGCCACGCTGGCTTTCGCTGCCGGCCGATCGTCCAGCCCATTCTGCGCCGCTGCCCGCATCACGAGGAACGCGGCGGTCTGATCCGGCGTCGGCGCCAACTCCGGCACTTCCGCGATGACTTCCTTCCACTTGCCCTGGATCACGTAGGACTGCCCGAGAACCGCGGCAGTCGCAACCTTGTCCCAGTTCAGGTCTCGTGCCGTCTTGATTTCCTTTTCAGCCGCAACCGCGTCGCCTTGTCCCAGCTGAACCTGAGCCAGCAAGGCATGCGCGTCGGCTCGGCCAGGTGTGTCGCGCACGGCGTTGCGGAGCTGGATCATCGCCGTCCGCACGTCGCCCTTTTGAAGATCGTCGCGCGCAGCCTGCACCGGGTCGCCGGTGCCACGGAAGACGAACCAGCCACCACCTGCGGCGGCGAGCAACAGAACAACAATGCCGGCGATCAACAGCTTCTTCATTGTGTCAGCCTTGGGTGGCGGCGGCGGTGGCCGCGGTGTCTTCAGGATCAGCTTCGTTGGCCGCCGGCGAAAGCCCGTGCGTCTCAAGGAGTGTATACAAGGTCGGGCGGCTCACGCCCAGCAGGCGGGCCGCCGTGGCCAACCGGCCATCGCTGCGGGCCAGCGCACGCTGCACGACATCGCGTTCGGCCCGGGCCCGGGCGGCGCGCAAGTCGTATGCGGTCATGTCCTCGACCCCGGGCGCCAACTCGAGGTCGGCTGCGCTGATCAGCCGAGTTTCGGACATGACCACGGCCCGCTTCATCCGGTTTTCAAGCTCCCGGATGTTGCCGGGCCAATTATGCCTGGCGAGGGCAGCCAGGGCGTCATCGGAGAAACCCCGGACAGAGCGGCCGAATTCCTTGTTGAACCGGGCGAGGAAGTAGCGCGCCAGCAAAACCTGGTCGGCGCCGCGGTCCCGCAAGGGTGGAATGCGAACGGTCACCGGGTTCAGGCGGTAGAACAAGTCTCCACGGAACCGGCCGGCATCGACCTGGTCCTGCAAAAGCTGGTTGGTTGCGGAGACGACACGCACATCGACTTGAATCGACTGGCGCCCGCCAACGCGCTGCACGACTTGATCCTGCAGAAACCGCAACAGCTTGACCTGGAGGGTATGGGGTAGATCGCCAATTTCATCCAGAAACAGCGTGCCGTGGTTTGCCAACTCGATCCGACCTTGCGTTTGCTTGACGGCGCCGGTGAAGGCGCCCCGCTCATGGCCGAACAATTCGCTTTCCAGCAAGGTTTCCGGGATCGCTCCGCAGTTTATGGCCACGAATGGCTGCCGCGCTCGTGGGCCGAGATCGTGCAGCGCGCGGGCAAGGGCTTCCTTCCCCGTGCCACTCTCGCCCAGCAGCAGCACAGAGACATTGGCCCCCGCCAATTTTTCGACGTCGCGGCACACTTTCAGCATACCGTCGTCGGCGGTCACGATGTGCTTGATCGGCGAGGGCGCGGGCATCTCGGAAAGCCGGCGGTTCTCGTTCTCCAGCGTGCGGAGGCGGAGGCTCCGCTGGACGATGGTGCCGAGCACCTGGATATCGATCGGCTTCTCGCAAAAGTCGTAAGCCCCCCCCGCGATAGCACGGAGTGCATGAGCGCGGTCGCCATGGCTCGTCGCGACGATGATCTTGGTATCCGGGGCCTGCCGGGCTAGTCCGTCCAGCGTGGCAAAGCCCTCACTGACCCCATCGGGATCGGGCGGAAGCCCGAGATCCATGATTGCGACCGGCGGCCGTTCCTTCAGCGCGATGGCAAGCGCCTCGGGGCGAGAGTGGGCAAACAGCACCTCGCATTCCGGGAACGCCCAGCGATACTGGCTGCAAAGGCCCAGGTCGTCCTCGATAATCAGCAGCTTCGGTCGGTCCAGCACGCTCAATCCCCGGCTTCCGTCAGTGCCGCCGCACCGTGCGTTCGGCCCGGCACGGGCTCATCGGCGCGCGCCAGTACCAGGCGCATCGTAGTCCCTAGACCTTTACCACTGATTACCACGAGGTCTCCGCCGCTCTCGCGCAATAATTCACGCGCCTGGAAGGCGCCGATGCCCGACCCGCCCTCCTTATCGGTGCTGAAAGGCCGGAAAAGCTGGTCGCGGACGAACTCCGGGCTCATGCCGCTGCCACTATCAACGATGTCGATCACCACGCGTGTCACCTCATGCCGCAACTTGACCTGAACCGGCAAGCCGGCGGCCGCCTCGACGGCATTGTTCAGCAAGTGGGTAACCGCGGCATCGAATGCATCGGCGCTCATCGCGACCGTACCCGTCGATCCGTCATGCTCGAGCGCAAGCTTGGCCTGACGGACCCGGCGATAGGTGGCGATCAGCGCCTCCAGCCGCGGCAGTGGGGTCAGGGCAGCCGGCGCGCGGTCGGCCTCGGGAGTTTCCAGCCGCTTCAGCAAACCCGTGATCTTCTGCACCGAAGCGCTCACCGTCTCCAGCATGTCCTTCTGAAACTCCGGGTTGCTGATATGCGTCTCGGCATTGCGCAGCAGTAAGGCAAGTTGGCTGGAGACATTCTTTATATCATGGGCGACAAAGGCGAACCGCTTGCTGTAATCGTGCAAGTGCCGGGTTTGCACCATGACCTGGGTCGCCCGCTGCTCGGCAACATAAGTCGCGACCTCGCGTGCGACGATGCGCAGCAGGTCAAAGACCTCCTGGTCCGTCCGGAACGGGGCGCGAGGTGGCCCGACCACCACCAAACCGATCAGCTGCGCATGGTGCAACAGCGGAATCGCAAGCCAGATTTTTCCGAGTTGATCGAGTGGGGGAAGCGTACCATAAGCAGGGCCTGGCTTCGTAAGATCGACGATCCACTCACCGCCTCGTGTCGCCTCCACCAGTAGGTGTTCCATTGGCAGCGACGAGGCGGCAGCCATGTTCCACGATCCTGCCCAGCCGAAGGCGCCCAGGCCCCCTTCGCGCAGGAGCAAGAGGCCACTTGGGCTATCCACGACATCAGCCAGGGCGCGTATCGCCCTTGTATGCAGGGCGGTGCGGCCGTCGGTTCCCGTGGCCGAGAGGGCATCGATGCAGTCGAGCCACTGCCGGCGGTAATCGTAGCGGTCGGCGAAGAAATGCTGCACGACGACGCGTTGAAAGCGCGAACGCGCCGACCGGGAGAGCACCATCAGGCCCGCGCCGATCAGCCCGGCAAAGGCCAGACTGGTCTCCGCCATCCAGCCCCAATCCGCGCCGAACTGCCGGAACACCTCGCCCGCCGCAGCCAAGGCCAGCAGCACTCCCCCGGTCAAGATCAGCGTCGCGCTATGGAAAACCGCGGTTCGGGATAGCTGGACCTGACCATCCCAGCGCTGCCCGCGAATTGCCGCAATCACAAGCAAGGGCGCGACCATGATCGTGGCAACGGCACGGGCGCCGACCAAGGCCGACGAAGGCTTGCGGAAAAGCACCAGGTCGGCGCCGAGAAGGATATCGAAGCAGGCCAGGCCGCCGAGCAGGATGCAGGGCACGGCAACATGCCATCGCGCGTGTTCCGGGAGGTTCAGATACAGGTTTTCAATGAGCAGCAATTCGCAGACCGCTAGGCTGAGGCGAAGCACGATCGGCATCGACCACAGGGTGATGGGCTGCTCGTCACCGAGATAGAGCTGGGCGACCAAGATCAATCCGAGCAGCGCCGCTCCCCAACCCACGGCCGAAAAAACGCGGGATTGCACGCGCGGGCCGATCGCGGATCGCCGATACAGATGCAGGATGAACCCATACCACGCGACGGCTCGGAACGTGTCTAGCGCCCCGGGCACGCCGCCAATGTCCGCTTCGGGCCAGAAAGCTGCACTTCCCGCCCAAACGGCTGTAACCATGCAACATGCCGCCAGCAGCCAATTGGTGCGCTGCCGGGCTCGAATGGCAATTAGAGAAGCAAGCGTCGCGTAAACGGCAGAGCAGACGACGAACAAGAGGACGCTGGTCGGCATGGCTGGCAGCGCCAGTCGCTAGGGCGACCTGGCTACCGCGCCCCTTCCTGGAAAAGGATGACGCGGACTGTCGCGAACAGAATGAGAATGTCGAGCAATGGGTTGCGATGCTGGACGTAGTATAGATCGTAGGACAGCTTGGCCCTCGCATCTTCGACCGAAGCGCCATAGGGATAGTTGACCTGCGCCCATCCGGTCAGCCCCGGCTTGACCCGGGCACGCTCCCGATAGTGCGGTATCGCCTCGGCCAGCTGCTCTACAAAATGCGGGCGCTCGGGCCGCGGCCCGATGAACCCCATTTCTCCCCGCAAAACGTTGAACAATTGCGGGAGCTCGTCGATACGGGTGCGGCGCATGAACGAGCCCACTCGGGTCACTCTCGGATCGCGCTGCTGTGCCCAGGCCGGGCCCCGCGCCTCGGCGTTCGCGCGCATGCTGCGGAACTTGAACAAGGTGAAGGTTCGCCCGCCAAGGCCCACTCGTTCTTGGCGGTAAAGCACCGGTCCCGGGCTGTCGAGCCGGACCATGAGGGCCACCACGAGCATGAGCGGAAGCGTCGCGATAAGGAACACCAGGCTGATCGCGATATCGCCAGTGCGGTTGAACACACGTTGGAGGCCGCCCTGTCCCTGCCGCCCCAGTGTTGCGATCCAGGCCTCCTGCAGATTGTCGATGTCTACGCGCTTGAGATGGCGCTCCCAAAACTCGGCCTCGGTCTCCGTGCGAATACCTCGGAAGGCGTAGTCCTCCCGGGTCGCAGGCGGCAGCGCATCGAGAGCACCGGCAGCAAAGATCACGCTCCGGACCCTAGCCGCCTGTAGGGACGCCGGGGTGGCCGTGCCTGCACGCGGGATGGCGACCTCAAGAAATCCCTTCCGCCCCGCTCGAATGGCGGCAACGGTATTCGGGACCTCGTCCTGTCCTAAGATCGCGACGCGATGCACGAAGAGATTAAGTCGAACGGCAACAAGGAACAGAAAGCGGATCGCGACGAGCGCGCCGATCCAAATAGCCAAGATTTTAACTGGTCGAAGGGCATCGTAGCCTACCGGCCAGTAGCTGCTCAAACCAATCGCTTTGCTGACGACCCACACTGCAGGGAACGCAAGAAGCCCGCTCAGCACGGTGTTGACGAGGAGGCTCCTCGCGCGGAGAAAGATTTGTGGACGATAGACACCGATCGTGAACGCCGTAAATCCGATCGTCAGCGCCAGGATCAACGCATGGTTGGCGGCCTTGAGTTCCAGGACCAATCCCGCCGAAGTGGGCATAAGCAGGATGTAAGCCAGCGCGAACGTGAGCATCAGTTCGAGCAGGCCGAGGGCCAGCATCTCCGGTGACACGTAGCGACCGATGAACTTAGCCATTGCAACCCCGTCGTTGAGCCCAAGCAGGACCTACCAGCCGCCTACGCCCGACACACTCTGCTCGTAAGCTAAATCTTAACGTTCAGCAAACAGTATGTCGCCGACACCAAACGCTTCAGGACGGCACGGACATGAACTCTACCCCTAGGCATCACGGCGTGCGCGAGTTGTTTATAGCCCAAAAACGGGGCTCTAGCAATCGGCGGACACTCGACGTAGCCGAAGGCATCCGTTAAGTGTCCGGCCGGTGAGGCACGCGAAAATGAGCGCTCGAACGATGCATCTCATGGTGGGAATGGCGCGAGGCCTGGCGGAAACGTCGCAGGCTGAGTTGCTCGGGTACGCTGCTGGGGGGTTTGAACCTGGAGAGAGTCTGGATGACGTCGCGCAAGTGTCCCGCCCGGGTGACCGCCAAATGGCGCTTCCGCAACCGGCGGTGGTCTAAGTCATGACGGACAAGGCCGACCATTTGATCGAGCGGGCGGCCGCGCTGCTGCGCTCGGCGAGTCTGGCGCGTGGACTGGGTGTCGACAGCCCGCCGGCGGTGGTGCACGAGCCCGTCCTGATATCTCCGCATCCGTTGCGGCGTGCCGAACTGGGCCCAACCAAGGCTGCGAGCCCGTCCGGCTTTCTCCCGATGCCACTGCTGGTGCCGCCAAATCGTTCAAAGCCATTGCAGGATGTGCCGTTCTCGGCACTAGCAGGCGCGGCCAAGCCAGGCCAGCAGACCATCCCGACCAGCGACCGGGCTGCTTCCGCGGCAGAAATCCCTGCATCACCATCCCGTCCCGTGATCAGCCTGGATACACTGGAGCGAGCGGGATTGGTGGTCGCGCGCACGAAGCGAACCCGGGCTTCGGAAGAGTATCGCATCGTCATCGGCCGGATCCTCCGCGCCTTGCATGAAGAGCCGGACGCCCAGGCGCCCCGCAACGTCGCAGCCAGCAATGTGCTTCTCGTCACGAGCGCCCGGCCTGGGGAGGGCAAGAGCTTCACTGCGCTCAACCTCGCCGGCAGCATCGCCCAGAATACTGGTGAGAGCGTTCTGCTGGTGGACGTTGATCCGAAGATCAGGCCGATAACCGACCAGCTCGGTTTGGGTGAGAGCCTGGGCTTTCTGGATCTGATTGCCCGGCCGTCGCTGTCGCTTGAGGAGCTGGTTCGGCCTACAGTGCTGCCCAACCTGTCCATCTTGCCGCTGGGCAGTCGTGTCGAAAGCCAAGCGGACGGTTCAGCAGCCAGGGAGGAAGGAGCGGGACTACGACCCATCACTCCGGTGATCCACCTGCTTGCAGAGCGGTTTCCCAAATCACTCATCATGCTGGACGCGCCCCCTTGTCTTTCCACAAGCGATCCTCATACGCTTGCTGCCCATGTCGGCCAAGTTGTCATGGTGGTGGAGGCAGAACGCACTCAGCGCAGCGAGGTCGAGGCCGCACTAGAGCTCGTCCGGGTTTGTCCGACTATCACTATGTTGCTTAACAAAGTAAGACTAACCACCAGCCACACGTTCGGTGCATATGACTACTTCGGCTCTTACACCTGAACCAATGCAGATACGCGACCACCTCACTCTGAGTAGCTTCGGCTGCCCTTGCTTGCGATCCCGTGGGTTGTATGCGGCGGTAGCAGGCGTCTTGGGCGTCATTCCATTATCGTTCCTGGCAGCGGGGGCGGCTTGGGGACAATCAACCTCGGGCTTGTTGCCAGCGACAGGCATCGGCGGGCGGGGAGATGATCTGCGCGGCAGCGTCTCGCAATTTCTACCGAACGCGCTCGCAAGCATCGCCGGGCGCGCTTGGGAGTTCGCCGCGTCGCTCGGGGTCGAGGCTGGCGTGACCGACAGTCCAGGCGGAACGAGCCGCTCGGGTGGGTTCGACTTTTTCACGCTGATCTCGCCGAGCGTTTCGGTGACCGGATCAACGTCCCGCGTAACCGTTCGTCTGGATTACTCGCCGGAAATCGCCTTCTACGCCAATACTCCCGGGCAAAACCGCGTCAGCCAGAATCTGAACGGAAGTTTGAACGCGGTCATTGTTCCCGAAACCTTCTTCCTTGACCTGCGTGGCAACATTTCTGAACAGTCTAGGTTCGGCGGCAACCAGTTTACGAATGGCCAGCAGAACAGCCAGTTTCTGAGCCGGGAGAACGCAATCCAAAGCACCACGGTGAGCGCGTCACCATCGTTGCAGCACAGGTTCGGAGGATGGGGTACTGGCCGTCTGAGCTATACGATCGCCCGAACGCTGCAAGACTCAGCGAACAGCGCCAACCAGTTCAGCGGGCTTAGCAGCGGAAACAGCATCGCGCTTGGCAACCTGGCTGCAAATCAACAAGGCTTTGGAACAACAGGCAATCTGACCACCCAGCGCGAGCGAGCGTCGTTCACCACCGGAGAGAACCTCGGCAGGTTCAACGACGAAGTGACCGTCGAAGCGGTCCAATACAACGGCAGCGGATCGTACCACGGCGCATATCGCAACAGTATCAACAACGGATTCAGCTACGCCGTGACCCGGGCGATCACGCTCCTCGCCGGCGTAGGATACCAGGATTTACGATTTGGCGGTCCGTTCGGCTACCGGCTGAGTGAACCGACTTGGAACGTTGGTACCCGGCTTACCCCAAACGCGGACAGTTCGCTGACGATCACGTACGGTCGCCGGGAAGGCGATACAACCTTCGCCTTCGATGGGGCGTATTCGCCGACACCGCGCACCCGCATCGTCGGCCGCTACTCAACCGGTGTAACAGCGGACATTGAGGAGCAGCAGAACCTATTGCAGACCACGCGCGTCGGGGCCGGGGGCCTCCTGGTCGACAACGGAACGGGCGCGCCCGTTACGGGAGGGTCTGCCTTCGGAACGCAAAATGGGCTGTCCCGGGTCAAGCGTCTCTCCTTTACCGCCTTTTTGCTGCTCGATCGCGACACTTTCGCGGCAACGGTCACAACCGAGGACCGGACGACGCTGACCAACTCGACAAGCTTCGTGGGCACCAGCGTGCCCGCGGGAACAAGCAACAGCAGCGTATCCGGCAGCTTGTCATGGCAGCGCGACTTGAACCGGACGACAAGCCTGTCGAGCGCTGTTTCCTATGGGGTTTCGAACAATGGCAGTTTGCTGGGCAACCCGGCTGCGGGAGCGCAGAACACCTTCTCGGTGTCGACCAGCCTCGGCCATACATTCACTGAAACGCTGACCGGCAGTGTGCGCTATTCCTACACCGACCGTACGGGCGGGCAGGGCAACAATCTACCAACGGCACTGGGCGGCAGCGCCACCCAGAACCTGCTCCTCGTCGGCTTACGTAAATCTTTCTGAACGGCGGACCCGTGTACGAATCGTTCTACAATCTTTCGGGCATGCCCTTCCAGCTGACGCCTGACAGCCGATTCTTCTTCGGCAGTCGGGGTCACAGCAAGGCGATCGCTCACCTGAACTACGGGCTGGCGCAGGGCGAAGGCTTCATCATCATCACGGGGGAGGTCGGAGCCGGCAAGACGACCCTTGTCGAGTGGCTGCGTTCCCAGATGGATCCGGCCGCCTATACAATCGCTCGGATCAATACGACCCAGGTCTCTGAGAACGATCTCTTCCGGCTCGCCATGGCCGGATTTGGGCTCGTGGATGAGGGGTTGGGCAAAGCCGCGCTGCTACACCGCTTCGAAGACGTGCTAAGACAGCATCAACTGGGCGGGCGGCGCTGCCTGCTGATCGTGGACGAAGCGCAGAACCTCTCCCTCGGCGCACTCGAAGAGCTTCGGATGCTGTCCAACATCACTGTGGACGGGCGTACGTCGCTGCAAACCATCCTCTTAGGCCAGCCGCAGTTCCGTCGCATGCTGGCCAGTCCCAACATGGACCAGCTTCGCCAACGCGTGTTGACGTCCTATCACCTCGGGCCGCTAAGCCAAGAGGAGACCCGGGCCTACATCGAGCATCGCCTGCATGCCGTCGGCTGGGTCGATGATCCGCACTGGGACGACGAGGCGTTCAGTGCTGTTTTCGCCCATACCGGCGGCATTCCGCGCCGTATCAACCGTCTCTGCTCGCGCGTGCTGCTGTATGGCGTTTTGGAAGAAACCCATCGGATCACCGGGCAGGTGGTCGACAACACGGCAGTCGAACTGGCGCAGGATCTTGAGGGCGTGCGCGCGGACTGGATCGAGGGGGCCGAACCAGAAGCGGGGCCGAACGGCGTATCGGCCACCCCACTGCCGAGTCTGCTCGCCGACCAGGCGATGCTATCGGCCAATGCAGAACTGGTGAATCGGGTCGAAGCATTAGAATATCAAATGGCCCGGCGCGAGCAGGTGTTCCGCCGGCTCACTCAGATGCTGGGCGTCCAAAATTGAAGCGGCCTTCCACCCCGGCGCAAACCAACGCCATGACGGTCGACGTGGAAGATTACTTCCAGGTTCAGGCCTTCGCTGGACACATTGATCGATCGACGTGGGACGCGATCCCTTGCCGGGTCGAAGCCAATATGGACCGCATCCTGGAACAGTTCGACCGAGCGGGCACAAAGGCGACGTTCTTCACCTTGGGCTGGATCGCGGAGCGTCATCCGAAGGTGGTGCGACGGATCGTTGAGGGGGGGCACGAGTTGGCCAGCCATGGCTATGGCCACGAGTTGGTACACAGTCTAACGCCGGAGGCGTTCCGGGCGGACGTGTATCGCGCCCGCTCAGCCCTCGAAGAGCGGGGCGGCGTGGCGGTGACCGGCTACCGCGCGCCCACGTTTTCAATCGGATCACGGACGCCCTGGGCGTTCGAGGTGCTGGAAACGACGGGGCACCGCTACAGTTCGAGTATTTACCCCGTCAAGCACGATCTATACGGCGCGCCGGATGCGCCCCGGTTTCCATACCGGCCCTGGGAGGGGTCGCTCGTCGAAATCCCGATGACGACGGTGCAGGTCGGAGGGCGCAACATGCCCATCGCCGGGGGAGGCTACTTCCGGCTGATGCCGTACCCGCTGTTTCGGACCGCGTTGCGGAGCTTCAACCGGAGCGAGCACGCATCCGGCGTGTTCTATTTCCATCCGTGGGAGATTGACCCGGCGCAGCCCCGCATTCGGCAGGCGAGCCGCCTCTCGCGTTTCCGTCACTATGTGAACATTGCGGCTGTGCCAGATCGGCTGGAGCGACTGTTGAAGGATTTCAGCTGGGGACGGATGGATCACGTATTCGCCGATGACCTTGCCCGGCTAGGCGCCTGAAGCGAATGGCTGTCACCTGCCGTCCGTTCCATGTTGCGGCCGGGCCTGCCTGGGACCGTTTCGTGGAAGAGATGCCCGGCGGCACATTTTTCCATCGGGCCGCATGGGCAGAGGTGTTCCCCCGTGCCTTCGGCCACACAGCCCACTACGCCATGACCGAGCGCGACGGCGCCATCACTGGGGTGCTGCCCCTGGTTCACGTCAAGACGCGGTTGTTCGGCAACACACTGATTTCGACGCCGTTCTGCGTGTATGGCGGCCCTTTGGCGGTCGATCGTGAGAGCTTCGCTGCCCTCGACGCGTACGCGGCCGAGCTGATGGGCCGTATAGGTGCCACCGCAACGGAATACCGGTATTTGCAGCCGCCGCCCGATGACTGGCTCGACAGAGAATGGCAGGCTAGGGACGATCTCTACGTCACCTTTCGGAAGGTGATCGCCGCAAACGATGACGGCAACCTGAAAGCAATCCCGCGCAAGCAGCGGGCGATGGTTCGCAAGGGAATCGATCGAGGTCTGACGTCGAAAGTAGGAACGGACGTCGATGGCTTGCATGCCATCTATAGCGAAAGCGTTCGCAATCTGGGTACGCCGGTATTTAGCCGGCGCTACTTCCGGCTGCTGGCCGACGTGTTTGCCGGCAGAGTGGACGTTGTAACGGTCATGGACAGCGACGTCCCGGTCGCGGCAGTGCTGAACTTCTACGATCGTGCGGAAGTGTTGCCGTATTACGGCGGGGGAACCGCTGCCGCCCGCAGCAGCTTTGCGAGTGATTTCATGTATTGGGAGGTGATGCGCCGGGCCGCCGCGCGCGGTTGCACGCTGTTCGATTTCGGTCGCAGCAAGACCGGTACGGGTGCCTTCGCGTTCAAAAAGAACTGGGGCTTCACGCCGCAGCCGCTGCTGCACCGCTTTCGATTGCAGCCCGGCGCCACAATACCTGATCACAACCCGCTCAACCCAAAGTATCGGCTTCTTATCGCCGCGTGGAAGCGGCTGCCGCTCCCTGTCGCGAACCTGATTGGCCCCTACGTCGTCCGCGGCGTGGGTTGACCGGGTGACTCTGATGCAGCCTGCAGCTCGAGCTACACCGGCTTCGGTGCCTGCAGGAAAACGAACCACGGCCGGCCTTGCACCCGTCCTGCTCGTTCTGGCCCTCGGTCTAGGTCTGCTTGGCATCCTGTTCGCCGACGAGTGTTCCGCTGCCATTGAGACTTGGAATACCTCGACAGCTTATGGGCACTGCTACCTCGTGCTGCCAATGGCGTTGTTCCTGGCCTGGGAACGGCGGCGCACGTTCGCCGGCATCGCGGCGCGGCCGGAGCCGATCTTGGCGCTCTTGGCGCTACCGGTTGCGGCCGTCTGGCTTGCGGCCGAGCGTTTGGGCATCATGGAAGGCCGGCAGCTGGCGGCTTTGGCCTCGGCGGAGGTCCTGATCCTAGCCGTCCTGGGGTGGCGTTTGTTCTACGCGCTGCTCGGCCCATTGCTATATCTGGTGTTCTTGGTCCCGTTCGGCGCGTTCCTTACGCCGGCGCTTCAAACATTTACCGCGCGGTTCACGGTGCTGGGGCTAAACCTGCTGCACATTCCCAACTTCGTCGACGATCTTACGATCGAGATACCGGAGGGACTGTTCTACGTAGCGGAGGCCTGCGCCGGCCTGCGTTTCTTGATCGCGGCGATCGCCTTCGGCGTCTTCTACGCCCTGCTAAACTATACAAGCCCGGCACGCCGGGCCTTGTTCATTGCGCTTTCGGTGGTTGTGCCGGTCGTGGCGAACGGCATACGCGCCTTGGGCATCGTGGTGCTGGGGCATGCGCTGGGCAGTGCCGAAGCTGGCGCGGCGGACCACGTGATCTACGGGTGGGTGTTCTTTTCGTTCGTCATGCTGCTTCTGGTCTTGGCCGGGCTCCCGCTGCGAGAGCCGCCTGCCGCTGCTTCGCCGAGGTCCGAGCCAGAGAGGCCGGCGGTCGCAGCACGGTCGGCGGTCTGGGCGGCTTGCAGTTCCTGTCTGCTGATCGCCGCAGGACCGGTCGGCGCCCGCGTGCTGGATTTGCGTGCACAAGCAGTACCTCTGCATGCGGCCCCTGCCTTCGTCATACCTGATGGTTGCGTCGGCGTTGAAGCAACGGCGGTGCTGTCCGCTTCAAGCGCGTCGCAGTCCCTTCGGTGCGGCAGCCAGGTCTGGGACATCAGGTTGACATCGTTCCCGGGCCGCGCAACAGCGGCGGCGCTGATCAGCGAACGGCGGCGGACGACGGGGGAGTTGCAGGCGGAGGAAGCCACATCCTCCCCACTCACCACCGTCGACTTCGACAAAGGACTATGGACACTGGTGCAGACCTACAGTCCGTTCCGTACGACGGCGGTTGCCAGTTGGGTAGACGGTGTACCGGGCCGAGGCGGCTTGTCCGGGCGACTGCACCAGGCGATCAACAGCGTTTTAGGAGCCGATCACGCGGCAGTGCTTCTGTCGATCGGGACTCCCGTGGGAGCACGTCTTTCCCCAGAACGGCAGCGTGTGTTGATCGAGACCCTCCGACAGATCATAGATGCCCAGAGCGACCTCACGGCGCAAATCGAACGTTTGTCGCGGACTGGAGATCGACCCCAGGGGGGATGACGGCACGCATCGACCGGCTCATGTCGAAGGGCAACGCTGACCATTCCAGGGCAACACGCATTCGCAGTGCGCTGTTGCAGGGCGATGCCTGCTTCTGGATGGGGCGGCGTGCATTGCAGTGAGGCAGCCCCAGCAGTATTGCTCCGCGCCCACGCACGAGCGCAGCAGCCTGAGGAGCCGATCGAAGTGTCGACACGCCGTCTAACCGCCGCCGCCCTCGTGGCCGGCTTGCCTTGGGCCGCAACGCCGGGCCTCGCCGCCGCCTACACGGCGGAGTACGTGTTCGGTGATAGCCTCTCGGACCGCGGCAACCTAGCCGAGGTTTATTACCAGCAAAACTTGCCGTACCCCCCCAGCTTCCATGACAGCTTCACCAATGGAAACGTGGCGGTCCAGGTTCTCGCGCAGAGCCTCGGCCTGAATGCCGATCCATCCTTGTGGGTGACGGGGTTCCGCGACGTGCACAACCTGTTCGGCGGCGCATCCTATGTGCCGGGCACGAACTACGCCGTTGCCGCCGCCACGAGCGCGTCTCAGGCAGTCGGGGGCCCCGCGGGCATCAACCTGCCGCAACAGGTCGCGGCCTACAACGTCGCCTCCGCCGGCCGCGCCGATCCGAACGCGCTCTATACCGTGTTCATCGGTGGCAACGACGTGCGAAACGCGGCCCTCCAGGGGACGGGCACGGCGGCGGTCCTCACGGGCGTGACCACCGAAGTCGGCGCCGTCGCAGCGCTGGCGACCGCCGGCGCGCGCAATTTCCTGGTCGTGAACGTGCCCAATGTGGGCTTCAGCCCAGAGTTCCGGCAGGACCATCCGGCGGTGGCCCCCACGGCGACGGCGCTCAGCCAGCAATATGACGCAGTTCTCGCCCAGGGCCTGGCGGCGCAGCCGCTACCGCCCGGCACGAACCTGTTCTCGTTCGACCTCTATTCATATGACGCCCTGGTCCGGGCGAATGCCGCCCAGTTCGGCATCACCAACACGACGGACCGCTGCTTCGTCGCGACCCCGTTCTCAGCAGCCGCGACGCCGCAATGCGGACCGAACGGCGCGAATATCGCCAGCTTCGCCTACTGGGACAGCATCCACCCAACCGCGACCATGCATGCGCTATGGGGACAGGGGTTCGAGCGGTTGCTTGCCGGAGACCTGGCGCCCAGTCCGGTGCCGGAACCCCCCAGCGCGGCGCTGCTCGGCGCCGGCCTGCTCGCGGTCGGGGGTTTAGCCCGCGGACGCCGCAGCCGGGAAACAACCGGTCCCTAGATTTCGCCGTCGCTTGGCATAGCATTAAGGAACGAACGGGGCGCGGCGCGAGCCCGCTCGACGCCAAGCATCAGAGCATCAGCATTGCGCGCGGCCTGCGAGGATCGACTCCGCAGGCGTTGGGGCTTCGAGGCTGGAATTGCGACCTTCGAGCCTAGAAAGCCCTGAAACAAAGAGCAGGCGTCCTCATGCCCCGCTTCGCAATCCCGTTGCACGCGAGCCATCAGATCGGGCTCCGGCTCCGGCTGACAGCCCGTAAGCAACATCAGCACGGACAGGGCTGCCGCAACGAGGATCGAAGGCCCAGTCAGACCGCCAACCCCGAAAGTTGCAGGCCGCCCGCTGTCACGTTACCGCCTGCTCCCGCTTAGACCGATTGGCGCGCCCGGAAAGACTCGAACTTCCAACCCCCAGATTCGTAGTCTGGTGCTCTATCCAATTGAGCTACGGGCGCCGCACAGGTCGGGCGATGTAGCCCACACCTCGGCCTACCGCAACCCCCAACGCGCCCGGCTTCCGGCTTGCCGTCCCGTCGTAGCCCGCCACCAAGGAGACCAGCCCGTGAACATGACGCTCGAGACCGCCTCCACCATCATCGACGCCGCCCTCCGCACCGGGCGGGCGGGCGGCTTCATGCCGCTCTCCGTTGCTGTGCTCGACGCCGGCGGCCACCTGGTTGCCTTCAAGCGCGAGGACAGGTCGGGCATCCTGCGGTTCGACATCGCCTTCGGCAAGGCATGGGGCGCCCTCGGCATGGGCTTCGGCTCGCGCGAGCTGTTCAACCGCACGAACGCCAACCCGACCTTCATGGCCACCCTCGCGGCGGTCAGCGGCGGCCGGCTGGTGCCAGTGCCGAGCGGCGTGCTGGTGCTGGCCGAGGGCGAGGTGATCGGCGCTGTGGGCATCTCTGGCGACAACTCCGACAACGACGAGACCTGCGCGTTGGCGGGCATCGAGGCGGCGGGCCTGCAGGCCAAAACGGGTTTGTAGCAGCGCGCGGGGCTCAGGCCGCGAGCTTGGCGGCCTGCAGCCCGTCCAGCGCCTTGGCCACAAGGCCGATCTCGGCCGCGGTCATGCGCAGACCGAGCTTGCTGCGCCGCCAGACCACATCCTCGGCCGTCGTAGCCCATTCCTCGCGGACGAGGTAGGCCAGTTCGGCACGGGTCAGGTCGGCGCCGAGGCCGGGCCCCATGGCCTCGAGGCTGGTCGCGTCGCCGACGACCGCATGGGCGCGGGTTCCGTAGGCGCGGACCAGCCGCCGGGCCAGCCGCTTCGGCAGGAACGGTGCGCGCGCCTGCAGCCGGGCGACCTCGGCGGCGTAGCCGGTTACGGGAAAGTCACCGCCGGGCAAGGCGTGTTCGCCGGTCCAGCCTGGGTCCAGGCCCTGCCGCGTCGGCAGATGCGGGCCCAGGCGCTGCAGCGCCGCTTCGGCGAGGCGGCGATAGGTGGTGATCTTGCCGCCGAATACGCTGAGCAGGGCCGGCTGCTGGTCCTCCGGCGCGTCCAGCACCAGCGTGTAATCCCGCGTCGCCGCCTGCGCCGCCGAGGCGCCGTCGTCATAGAGCGGGCGGACGCCCGAATAGGACCACACGACCATCTCGGGGGTGACCGGGCGGACGAAGTATTCGCTGGCGGCGGCGCAGATATAGGCCACCTCCTCGGCGGAGGCGGCGACGGCGGCCGGGTCGCCCCGGAAGTCCCGGTCGGTGGTGCCGACCAAGGTGAACTCGGTCTCGTAGGGGATCGCGAACACGATGCGCCCGTCGGCGTTCTGGAAGATGTAGCAGCGGTCGTGGTCGTAGAGCTTCGGCACGACGACGTGGCTGCCCTGCACCAGCCGAACTGTGGCGGGGTTGTTGGCGCGCAGCACGGCGGTCAGCACCTGCTGCACCCATGGCCCGGCGGCGTTGACCAGCGTGCGGGCCCGGACCTGCCGATCCCGTCCCGTCGCCGCGTCGGCCAGCGACAGGGTCCAGAGCCCATCTACGCGCGCGGCGGAAACGCAGCGCGTGCGCGTGGCCACCGTGGCGCCGCGGTTGGCCGCGTCGCGGGCGTTGAGCACCACCATGCGGCTATCCTCGACCCAGCAATCCGAATACTCGAAGCCGAGGGTGAACCTCGGCTTCAGCGGCGCCCCGACCGGGTCGCGGCGCAGGCGCACGGTGCGCGTGGCCGGCAGCAGGCGGCGGCCGCCCAGGTGGTCGTACAGGAACAGCCCGGCCCGCAGCAGCCAGGCCGGCCGCTGCCCGCGGTCGTGCGGCAGCACGAAACGCAGCGGCCAGACGATATGCGGCGCGATGCGCCAGATCACCTCGCGCTCCATGAGCGCCTCGCGCACCAGGCGGAACTCGTGGTGCTCGAGGTAGCGCAGCCCGCCATGCACCAGCTTGGTGGAGGCGGACGAGGTGCCGCCGCCGAGGTCCCCCTGCTCGCACAGGAACACCGACAGGCCCCGCCCGGCCGCGTCGCGGGCGATGCCGCAGCCGTTGATGCCGCCGCCGATGATCGCGACATCGTAGTCGTGCAGGGGCTCGGGTTCGGGTGTCGGCATGCACGCTCCTGCAATCATGGTGGGCAAGGATACCATAGGCCGAACCCCCGAACGCACTGGCGGGGGTCTCGGCCAAGGCGGAACCCTGGTATTTGTGGCCGGCCGGTGCCGCTACCCCACCCCGCACCGTTTGAGGCCGACCGCCGGAGTGCACGCCCCTTGACCCTCGTTATCGGCATTCCCGCCTGTTCGAAGCAGATCAACGGCGAGATGCAGCACGCCACCCCGGCCCGGTTCGGGGACGCGCTGATGGCGGTCCTCGGCGCCGTCTCGGTGCAGCTTCCGCCACGGGGCGTGGCCATGCTCGCGGTGCTCGACCGGCTGGACGGGACCGCGCCAGCGACCCGGCGAGCCGGGCGATCTTCGAAGCCTTCGGCCGCGCCTGCACGGCCTATCGCCAGGACTGCGAGCGCGCCCTGACCCCGGCGCGCAGCCGAGCGGCCTAGAGCACGATCCGTGCTGATAGGCGCACGGCTCGTGCTCTAGCTTTGTTTTTACGAGCATGTTCATCCGACGGGGTGATCCCGTGTGGTCGGATCATGCTCTAGACCGCCCGGCTCAGGGCTCCTGCCGCTTGGCGATCGGCGGCACGAAGAGCGGGGCGGTGTCCCAGGGGAACAGCACCCACGTTTCCTGCGGCACTTCGACCACCCAAGTGTCGGCCACGCCCTTGCCGGCCGGCTTGGCGTAGAGGCAGGCGAAATGCGCCCGGGGCAGCAGGTCGCGAACCAGGCGGGCGGTGACGCCGCTATCGACCAGGTCGTCGACGATCAGGAAGCCTTCGCCGTCGCCGGCCGCGGTCGGGTGCTTCAGCACTTTCGGCGCGCCCTGATCCTCCTCGTCGTAACTCACGACGGAGATGCTCTCCACCAGGCGGCATTCCAACTCGCGGGCGATGATCGCGGCCGGGATCAGGCCGCCGCGGGTGATCGCGACGATGCCGCGGAACGGCGCCAGCGGCACCAGCGCGGTCGCCAGCGTGCGCGCGTCCCGGTGCAGCTGATCCCAGGTGACGGTGGCATAGGCCCGCCCGCTCAAAATAGGCGTCCGCCGTTCGGCACGGGCCGATCGGGACCGATCAGCACCACGCCGCCGGCCGGGTCGGGCATGCCGAGGGTCAGCACCTCGCTGATGAACTTGCCGACCTGCCGCGGCGCGAAGTTGACCACCGCGCAGACCTGCCGGCCGATCAACTGCTCCGGCGTGTAGTGGGCAGTGAGTTGGGCGGAAGACCGCTTGAGGCCGATCCCCTCCCCGAAGTCGATCCAGAGCTTGACGGCCGGCTGGCGGGCCTCCGGGTAGGGTTGGGCGTCGGTAACGGTGCCGACGCGGATGTCGATCCGCTCGAACTCCTGGAACGTTGCGGTGCTCATCAGCCCATCATGCCAGCCCCGCGCCGGTTGCCAAGCTGGAGGCTGCATGCCAGCGTTCGCGGCGTTGGAGATCGCCCAGTGCCGCCGGGTCTCGGGCGCCGGCACCTCACAACCGACTAGGACACCCCCATGCTCCCTGGTGCACCCCGCGACTTCCACCTGGCTGGCCGCAGCCCGGTCTATTCCACCCATGGCATGGCAGCGACCAGCATGCCGGCCGCGACGCTGACCGCGCTGGACGTGCTGCGGGCCGGGGGCAATGCCCTGGATGCGGCGGTGGCAGCCGTGGCGGTCCTCGGGGTGATCGAGCCGCAATCGACGGGCATCGGCGGCGATTGCTTTTGCCTTTATGCGCCTGCCGGGCAGAACCGCGTGGTGGCGCTGAACGGCTCGGGCCGGGCGCCGGAAGCGGCCACGATCGACTGGTTCGAGGCGCGCGGCATCGACGCCCTGGAGAACACCTCGCCGCACACCGTCACCATCCCCGGCGCGATCTCGGCTTGGGAGACCTTGCTGGCGGCGCATGGGCGCAAGGGGCTGGACGAGCTGCTGCAGCCCGCGATCCGCTTCGCCGACGAGGGCTGGCCGGTGCATGCCAAGGTCGCCTGGGACTGGAAGAACCTCGAGGAGAAGCTGCGCCGCACCGGGGCGGAGGCCTTCCTGCCCAGCGGCGGCGCCCCGCGCGCGGGCGACCTGTTCGTGCAGAAGCAGCTGGCCGAGACGCTCCGCACCATCGCCAAGCAGGGCGCGCGCGGCTTCTACGAGGGCCCGGTGGCGGCCGACATGGTGGCCACCCTGCGCGCGCATGGCGGCTTGCAGACCGAGGCCGACTTCGCCGCCGGCCGCACCGGGGCGGAGTTCGTCGAGCCAATCCGGACCGGCTGGAAGGGGTTTGAGGTCTGGCAATGCCCGCCCAACGGCTCCGGCCTGCTCGTGCTGATGCTGCTCGGCATCCTGGACGGCTTCTCGCCCGCGGCCGACGGGCCGCTCAGCACGGAGCGCCTGCACCGGCACCTGGAGGCGGCGCGGCTGGTATACCGCGACCGCGACGCCTTCCTGGCCGACCCCGCGAAGGTCGAGGTGCCGGTCCAGCGCCTGACCAACGCCGACTACCTGGCCCGGCTGGGCCGCCTCATCGACCCAGCGCGCGCCATGGCCCGCATGCCGGCCGCCGGCGAAGCGGCGCTGCCGGCCCATCGCGACACGGTCTATCTCTGCGTGGCCGACCGCGACGGCAACGCCTGCAGCTTCATCAACTCGCTGTTCCAGGGGTTCGGCAGTGGTATCCTGGCGCCCAATTCCGGCGTGATGCTGCAAAACCGCGGCTTCGGCTTCCGGGTCCAGCGCGGCCACCCCAACTGCATCGCGCCAAACAAGCGGCCGATGCACACCATCATCCCCGGCATGGTGACCAAGAATGGCCGCGCCGTGATGCCGTACGGCGTCATGGGCGGGCACTTCCAGCCGATGGGGCAGACCTGGTTCCTGAGCAACATGATGGAGTATGGGCTCGACATCCAGCAGGCGATCGACCTGCCACGCATCTTCCCCTACCAGGGCAAGGTCGAGGTGGAGCGGGGCATTCCCGCGGCCGCGGTCAAGAAGCTCGCCGCGATGGGGCACGAGATCACCGACGTCGTGCGCCCGCATGGCGGTGGCCAGGCGATCTGGATCGATTGGGAGCGCGGCACTCTGATGGGCGGCTCCGACCCGCGCAAGGACGGCTTGGCCTTGGGGTATTAGCGCGGTGACCGAACCTTGCGACCTCACGGCCGTCGCCGCAAGGCGGCTGATCGGGCAGAAGCGGCTCTCGCCGGTGGAGCTGCTGCGAAGCTGCATCGGCCGGGCCGAGGCGGTGGACCATGCGGTGAACGCGCTGGTGGCGCGGGATTTCGCGCGCGCGAGCCAGGCGGCGCAGCGGGCCGAGCAGGCGGTGATGCAGGGCGACGCGCTGCCGGCGCTGCATGGTCTGCCGGTGGCGATCAAGGACCTCGAGGATGCCGAGGGCCTGCCCAACAGCCAGGGCAGCCCGATCTTCCGGGACAGCGTGCCGGCGCGCGACCAGCGCTCGGTCGGCGCCGTGCGGGCGGCGGGCGCGATCGTGATCGGCAAGTCCAACGTGCCGGAGTTCGGGGCGGGGGCGAACAGCCGCAACGCCGTCTATGGGGCGACCGGCAATCCGTTCGACCCCACCAAGTCCGCGGCCGGGTCGTCGGGCGGCTCGGGGGTGGCGCTGGCCTGCGGAATGGTGCCGATCGCGACCGGATCGGACACCGGCGGCAGCCTGCGGAACCCGGCCGCGTTCAACGGCGTCGTCGGCTTCCGCCCCACGCCCGGCCTGGTGGCGACGGAGAAGCCGCAGTTCGGCTTCTCGCCGCTGTCCGTGCTGGGGCCGATGGCGCGCAACGTGGGCGATGCCTGCTTGCTGCTCTCGGCGATGGTGAGCGACGACAAGCGGGACCCGCTGGCGACGACGATCCATGGCCGGCGCGTGCGCCGGGCCGAGGACTTCGCCGCGCCGGCCGAGATCGACCTGTCCTGCTTGCGGGTCGCGCTCACGCCAGATTTTGGCTGCGCGCCTACCGAGCGCCACATCGCGGAGGTGTTCGCCGAGAAGACCGCCCTGTTCCGCAGCGTGTTCGCCCGGGCCGACGACGCCGCCCCCGACTGCACGGGGGCGGACGAGTCGTTCGAGGTGCTGCGGTCCTTGGGCTATCCGCCCAAGCATGCCGAGAACATCCGCACGCGGCCGCAGGACCTCGGGCCCAATATCCATGCGAACTACGAGGAGGCGCTGCGCTACTCTGCCGTCGATGTCGGCCGCGCGCTGAAGACGCAAACCGAGCATTACCGGCGGTGGCAGGCGTTTTTCGACGGCTATGACGTCGTCCTCTCGCCGTCGATCACCACCAGCCCGCGCGCTTGGACGGAGCTGTATCCCGCCGAGATCGACGGCAAGCCGACCCGGACGTATTTCCACTGGCTGGCGCTGGCCTACTACGTGACCTTGGCCGGGCACCCGGCAGTGTCGCTGCCGGTCGGGCTCGACCGCAACGGGATGCCGTTCGGCCTGCAGATCGTGGGGCCGCGGGGCGGGGACGCCTATGTGCTGGCAGTTGCGGCGGCACTCGAGCGGCTGCTGGCGGGGGATGCGCGCACGGCGCGGCCGGTGCCGGACATCGCCCGGCTGCGCGCGGCGCCGCGGATCGCCGACATGCCGGGGTTCATGGGCTTCGGGTAGCTAGAGCATGAGCCGACCACACGGGATCACCCGTCGGATGAACATGCTCGTAAAAACAACGGCTAGAGCGCGAGCCGTGCGCCTATCAGCATGGATCGTGCTCTAGCGTTTCCCCGAGGCGAAAGCGTTGAAGGTGATCAGCGTGTAGGTGTCCGCCACCCCCGGCAGGGTCTGCAGTCGCTCGGTCACGAACAGGCCGGTGTCCTGGTCGGAGTCGAGGTAGAACTTGCCGAGCAGATCGTACTGGCCGGACGTCGAGTAGATCTCCGACAGCTCTTCGATGGTGTCGACGGCGACCTGGGCCACGCGGTAGGCATGGCCCATCTGGCATTTGATCTGGACGAATATCGGTCGCATCGCGGCCCCTTTTGCTCGCGCGAGATTGCCATGCCGGCTGCCGCCTGGACAGCGGCGGCGGGCGGAATAAGGTGGCGGCAAACCGGCGGGGGAACAGGCATGTCACTGGCTCAGCAACTGGAAACGGCGCAGCAACTGGAAACGCCCGCCCGCCCCGGCGGTCGCGTGCTGGCCGACGCTCTCATCGCCCAAGGCATCGACCACGTGTTCGCCGTCCCCGGCGAAAGCTATCTCGACGTGCTCGACGGCCTCTTTGCGGTGCGCCAGCAGCTGAAGCTGATCACCTGCCGGTTCGAGGCCGGGGCCGTGAACATGGCCGAAGCCTACGGCAAGCTGACCGGCCGCCCCGCCGCCGCCATGGTCACCCGCGGGCCCGGCGCCTGCCATGGCGCCATCGGCGTGCACGTGGCGATGCAGGACAGCACCCCAATGCTGCTGTTCGTCGGCCAGATCCCGTTCGAGGAAACGGACCGCGACAGCTTCCAGGAGGTGGACTACCGCCGTATGTTCGGCCCGCTGGCCAAATGGGTCACCCAGATCGACGACGCAAGGCGCATCCCGGAGTTGGTGGCGCATGCGGTGGACGTGGCGACCACCGGGCGGCCGGGCCCGGTGGTGATCGCGCTCTCGGAAGAGATGCAGAAGCACATGGTCGCCGTCCCCGACCGGCCGCGCGTGCCGGTGTTCGCCTCGCTGCCGGACCCGGCCGGGATGACCCGCATGCAGGCCATGCTGGCCGCCAGCCGCAAGCCGCTGGCGATCCTCGGCGGCTCCTGCTGGTCGGCCGCTGGCCGCGCCGCCATCCAGGCATTCCTGGTGAGCAACGGCCTGCCGGTCGCCGTCGGCTTCCGGCGGCAGGCGGTGTACGACGGGACGCTGCCCAACTTCGTGGGCGACCTGGGCGTCGGCTCCGACCCGGCGCTGGTCGCCCGCGCCAAGGAGGCCGACCTCATCCTGGCCATCGGCAGCCGCCTGGGCGAGGCCACCACCCAAGGCTACACCTTGTTCGACCATGCCGGCGGCACGCCCATCATCCACGTCTATCCCGACCCGGCCGAGATCGGCCGGGTGTTCCGGCCCGCGCTCGGCATCGTGGCGGACCTCAACGCCTTCGCCGTGGCCGCGGCCGCCCTGGAGCGGCCGCCGGCACCCTGGGCCGAGTGGACCCGCTCGCTCCGCGCGCTGCGCGAGGCGGGGCAGGCGGTGCCGGCCTACGAGGGCGCGCTGAACCTGGGCAAGGTGATGCGGGAGCTGCAGGAGCTGGCGGCGCCCGACGCGGTGTTCGCCAGCGACGCCGGCAACTTCGCGACCTGGCCCGCCCGGTTCATGAACTTCTCGGAGTCGCAGCGGATGCTGGGCCCGACCAATGGAGCGATGGGATATGGCGTGCCGGCGGGGATCGGCGCCGCGATCGCGTTCCCGGGCCGGCAGGTCATCGTGTTCGTGGGCGATGGCGGCATGCTGATGACCGGCCAGGAGATTGCGACCGCGTTCCACCATGGCGTGGCGCCCATCCTGCTGGTGTTCAACAACGCCATGTACGGCACCATCCGCATGTATCAGGAGCGGACCTATCCCGGCCGCGTCTCCGGCACCGGACTGACCAACCCGGACTTCGCCAAGTTCATGGAGAGCTTCGGCGGCCACGGCGAGGTGGTTGAGGCCACCGCCGCGTTCGCGCCCGCGTTCCGGCGGGCCGCGGCGAGCGGCAAACCGGCGCTGATCGAGCTACGGATGAACCCGGAGCAGATCACCTCCCGGGCGACGATCGCGCAGCTGCGGGCAGGAGCGGGCGTGGTGAAGCCCGAAAAAGCCTAAACGCCTGGGCTAGAGCCCGGTGGTGCGATATAGGGCGGCCAGGGGCACGGCGAAGCCGATGCTGGTCAGCTCGAGCGTGCCGGCGGGGCAGATGTTGCTCGCCTCGCCCGGCCACTCGCCCTCGCTGGTCCGCCGGAGCAGCTCGGCTTCGATCCGTGAACTGCGGAGCAGCACCATTTCCCGCAAGCTCGGGATCGTTGTGTACGCCCATACGTTCGCGCGGGTTTGCGCTTCGTCGCTGGGGGCTGAGCAGACCTTTAGGCCTCCGGTGAATGGACGATTTACCGTCCGTGGACGTCCCAAACCGCTTCCTCCGTCCAGCCGAGGGCTCCAAATTCGTCGGCCCGCAACGGAGCGTCTTCAACCGGGAAGAAGTCATCAAGTTGGGGCGGCCGGACAGAGGTGCCGCTCAGCATGGCATGGGCCTGTCCACGGTGATGGATTTGATGCTGGAACAGGTGCAGCAACAGCCGGTCCATCCGTTCATGTTGAACGCGCGTCGCGCGGTGCACGGCGATGATTCGATCCAGGCCGGTGTCGTCCACGCCGTCGACGACGGCAAGCAGGCGCCGGTCCACCTCGTCCTGGGCCTGCTTGAGCGTGGCGACATCACCGCAAGGCTCCCGATCGGCCCAGGCCGCCGGGCCGAGCGTGCCACCCTCCATCGCGTCCACGTAGAAGCGGTCGACGATGAGAATATGGTTCAGTGTCGCACGCAGACTCGGGAAAAAGCTCGTGCGTCTGGCGACGAACTCCTCCGGGGTCAGGGCAGCGCAGGCCGTGAGCAAGCGATGATTGGCCCAAGCATTGTTGTGCGCCATGACGCGATAGGGGAGTAGGCGAACTGTCGGCGTCGCTGTCACGAGCATCACACTCCTGCCGGATCGATTGGACGAAACAAGGTGTTTCAATGCCAAGATGAAGCCGGGTCAACTTTGATGGCAAGTCCGCTTCCCACCATTCGCGGACGTTCAAAGGGACCCACTACCGCCCGGCGGCATACCCCTGCATCCCGCGCGGGTTCGCGCCCGCGAACATCTGGCCGCCCTCCAGCTTGGCGGCCGATAGCCGGCCCTCCGACCACTCCTCGCCCATCTCGGCCAAGTGGCCGCGCGCCTGCAGCGCGTCCAGCACCGGGCGCGGGAACCGGCCCTCCAGCACCACCTTGCCCGGCCGGGCCACGCGGGGCCAGAAGCTGCTGGGCCAGTGTTCGGTGTGGAAGCTCGGCATGTCGATCGCCTGCTGGATGCCCAGGCGGCCATGCACCATGCGCAGGAAGAAGATCAGCGACCATTGGTCCTGCTGTTCGCCGCCGGGCGTGCCGAAGGCCATCCAGGGCTGGCCGTCGCGCAGCGCGAAGCTGGGCGAAAGCGTGGTGCGCGGGCGCTTGCGGGGCGCGAGGCTGTTCGGCAGGCCGGGCTTGAGCCAGAACATCTGCCCGCGCGTGCCCATCGGGAAACCGAGGCCGGGGACCACGGGGCTGGATTGCAGCCAGCCGCCGGAGGGCGTCGCGCTGACCATGTTGCCCCAGCGGTCGATGACGTCGATATGCACGGTATCGGCGCCGATGACGCCCAGCCGGGCCACGGTGGGCTCGCCCGCGCCCGCGGCCCGGGTCAGCAGCTCGGCCCGGCCTTGCGCGCCATGGTCCACCCAGGCCGAATGGCCGGGCACCTCGCCCGGCCGCAGCGCCATCGAGGCTTCCGCGCCCACCAGCGCGCGGCGGGCCGCGTTGTATTCGGCCGACAGCAAGTGGCCCAGCGGCACGTCGGGGACGTCGCCGTAGTACGCCTCGCGGTCGGCGAAGGCGAGCTTGGCGCATTCGACCACGGTGTGCACGAAGTCCGGCCCGGCCGGGTCCATGGCGCCGATGTCGAAGCCCTGCAGCAAGGCGAGTTGCTGCAGGAACACTGGCCCCTGGCTCCAGGCGCCGCACTTCAGCGCGGTGTGGCCGTGGTAGTCGAAGGCGACCGGGTCCTCGACGGTCGGCTGCCAGGCCGCAAAGTCCGCGGCGGCGAGCAGGCCCTTGTGGCGGCGGCCGGAGGCGTCGAGCACGGGGTCGCCGGCAAAGAACCGGCCCACAGCTTCGGCGACGAACCCCTGGTACCAGGCGCGGCTCGCGGCCTCGATCCGGGCCTCGCGGGTGGCGCCCACGGCCTCCCGGCACAGGCGCTCGTAGGTGGCGGCGATGCCCTCGTTGCGGAACAGCGCGCCCGGCTGCGGCGTGCGGCCGCCGGGCAGGAACACAGCCGCGCTGCTGGGCCACTCGGCCTCGAACAGCGGGCGCACGCTCTCGATCGTCGCCGGGATGCGTGGCACCAGCGGCACGCCGTTGCGGGCATAGCCGATGGCGTAGGCCAGCGCGTCGGCCAATTCCCAGGTGCCCCACTCCCGCAGCAGGCGGCACCAGGCCCCGAAGGCGCCGGGGACAACCGCGGGCAGCAGGCCGGTGCCGGGGATGAGGTCGAGACCGAGCTGCCCGAACGCCTCGAGCGTCGCCGCGGCCGGGGAGGGGCCCTGGCCGCAGATCACGTGCTGCGTGGCGGTCGCGGCGCTGTGCAGGATGATGGGCGCGTCGCCGCCGGGCCCGTTCAGGTGCGGCTCGGCCACCTGCAGGGTGAAGGCGGTCGCCACCGCGGCGTCGAACGCGTTGCCGCCGCGCTCCAGCACGGACATGCCGACGGCGGTCGCCAGCCAATGCGTGCTGGCGACCACGCCGAAGGTGCCGGCGATCTCGGGCCGTGTGGTGAACATCGGGCAAACTCCGGTTGCGTTCCCGCCAGCCTATCGCCAAGGTCCGCCCGCGCAAACCCGCCGAGGAGTTGAGCTCGACGATGCTGATCCTGATCGTGGGCCCCTCCGGTGCGGGCAAGGACACGCTTCTGAACGGCGTCCGCGACCTGCTCGGCGAACACCCCGGCATCCGCTTCGTCCGCCGCGTCATCACCCGGCCGGGCGACCTGGGCGAGGAGGCGCATGAGAGCGTGAGCAAGCAGGAGTTCGCGCTGCGCGAGGCGGCCGGCGACTTCGCGCTCAGCTGGCGCGCGCACGGCTTGCATTACGGCATCCCCGCCGACATCGCGCAGGACTTGGCGAAAGGGCGCACGGTGGTGGCGAACGTGTCGCGGGCCGTGGTGGCCGAGGCGGCGGAGCAGTTCCCGGTCACCGTGGTCGAGATCACCGCGCCCGCGGCCCTGCTGGAGCAACGCCTGGCCGCGCGCGGCCGGGAGGACGCCGGCGACGTGGCCCGGCGGCTCTCGCGCGCCATCGAGCTGCCGCTGCCGGTGGCGCGGGAACGCGTGATGAACGACGGCTCGCCGGAGCAGGGCACGCGCAAGCTGCTCGCGACGATCCAGGCCGCAGCAGGAGAGCGTTGATGCAGAACTTCCAAGTCACCGGCATGACTTGCGGCCATTGCGTACGGGCGGTGACCGAAGCGGTCCGGGGCGTGGACCCGGCCGCCACGGTGGACGTGGACCTGGCCAGCGGCCGCGGCCGCGTCGAGAGCGGGGCCGCGTCGGACCGGCTGGCACAGGCCATCGCCGCCGAGGGTTACGCCGCCGAGGCCGTCGCGGGCTGAGCGCCCCGGCGCCGCGCTCCTGAACAGGCTCGCCGCCCTCCGGCTGCTGCTGCCGTTCCTGCGCCCCTATCGCGGGCGGGCGGCGGCGGCGGCGCTGACGCTGGCCCTGGCGGCGGCGCTCGTGCTGCTGCTCGGGCAGGGCGTGCGGCAGTTGATCGACGTGGGGTTCGCCACTTCGAGCGCCGGGCACCTGGACCAGGCGGCGCTGGCCATGTTCGGCGTGGTCGCGGCGCTGGGGGCAGCCACGGGCGCCCGATTCTATCTTATGTCCTGGCTGGGCGAGCGGGTCGCGGCCGATATGCGCGCCGCCCTGTTCGGCCGGGTGCTGCACCTCTCGCCCGCGTTCTTCGAGACCATGCGGACCGGCGACGTGCTGACCCGGCTCACCACGGACACGGTCCTGCTACAAAGCCTGGTCGGCAGCGCCATCTCGCAATGGCTGCGCAGCGCGGTGATCGCGCTCGGGTCGTTGGCGATGCTCGTGGTGACCAGCGCCAAGCTGGCTGGGTTGGTCGTGCTGGTGGTGCCGCTCGTCGTGCTGCCGCTGGTGCTGTTCGGCCGGCGGGAGCGCGCGCTGTCCCGGCTGGCGCAGGACCGCATCGGCGACCTGGGCGCCTATGCCGAGGAGACCGTCAACGCGCTCCGCACCGTGCAGGCCTTCACGCACGAGGCGGTGGACCAGGCGCGGTTCGAGCAGCGCGTGGACGAGAGCGTGGCGGCGGCGATGCGCCGGGCCGGGGTGCGCAGCGGGCTGATCACCGGCGTGATCCTGCTGGGCTTCGGGGCGATCACGTTCAGCCTTTGGGTGGGCGGGCGCGAGGTGGTGCAGGGGCGGCTCTCGGGCGGCGAGCTGTCGGCCTTCGTGTTCTACGCCGTGCTGGTCGCCACCAGCGCCACCTCCATGAGCGAGCTATGGGGCGAGGTGCAGCGCGCCTCCGGGGCCGCCGAACGGATCGGGGAGCTGCTGGCCGAGGCCCCGGCCATCGGGGCGCCGCCCCGGCCGGTGCGGCTGCCGGCGCTGCAGGCCGGGTCCGGCCGGGTCGCGTTCGAGGAGGTGGTGTTCCGCTATCCGTCGCGCCCCGACAGCTCGGCACTGGACGGGTTCTCGCTCGCGGTCCGGCCCGGCGAGACGGTGGCCCTGGTGGGGCCGAGCGGCGCCGGCAAGACGACCGTGTTCCAATTGCTGCTGCGCTTCTACGACCCGCGCTCCGGCCGGGTGCGGCTGGACGGGGTCGACCTGCGCGACGCCGACCCGGCCGAGGTGCGCGCCCGCATCGGCCTGGTCAGCCAGGAGCCGGTGATCTTCGGCGCGGACGTGTGGGACAACATCCGCTATGGCCGGCCCGGCGCGACCGACGCCGAGGTGCGCAGGGCGGCCGCGGCGGCCTCGGCAGGGTTCCTGGACGCGTTGCCGCAGGGGTTCGGCACCTTCCTGGGCGAGCGCGGCGTCCGGCTCTCGGGCGGGCAGCGGCAACGCGTCGCCATCGCCCGCGCCATCCTGCGGGACGCGCCGGTACTGCTGCTCGACGAGGCGACCAGCGCGCTGGACGCGGAGAGCGAGGCGGCGGTGCAGCAGGCGCTGGCGGTGCTGGCGCAGGGCCGCACCACGCTGGTGATCGCGCACCGGTTGGCGACGGTGCGCCGCGCCGACCGGATCGTCGTGCTCGAGGCCGGCCGCGTGGTGGCGACCGGGACGCATGACGGGCTGGTGCGGGATGGCGGCCTCTACGCGCGGCTGGCCGAATTGCAGTTCGCGTCATAGTCTTTCGCGTCATAGTTTAGGGGAACAACCCCCGCGTCCGCTTCGCGTCCCGCACCCGTTCCACCCCGATCGCCATGGCGGCGGTGCGTTCCGAAACCTTGTCCCGGGCCACGCGGGCGAACACCTTGTCGAAGGCGCGGTCCAGCACGGTGCGCAGCTTCTGGTTCACCTCGTCCTCCTCCCAGAAGAACTGCTGCAGGTCTTGCACCCACTCGAAGTAACTGACGATGACGCCGCCGGCGTTGCAGAGGATGTCGGGGATGACGACGATCTCCGGCCGCTGCTCGAGCACGCGGTCGGCGTCGGGCGTGGTGGGGCCGTTGGCGCCCTCGGCCAGCACGCGGCATTGCAGCGCCTGGGCGGTGGGGCCGTCGATCACCCGCTCCATGGCGGCGGGCACGAGGATGTCGCAGCGCCGGGTTAGCAGGGTGGCGGGGTCGGCCGCCAGTTCGTTGGAGAAGCCGGCCAGGCCGCGGTGCTGGGCCGCGTGCGCCACCAAGGCGGGCACGTCCAGGCCGCGCTCGTCGTAGAGGCAGGCGGTGTGGTCGCTGACGCCGACGATCTTCACGCCGCGCAAGGCGAGCTCAAGCGCGGCGACGGAGCCGACGTTGCCGAAGCCCTGGACGATAGCGGTGGCGCCCAGCGGCGTGATCCCGGCCCGCTCGGCCGCGCGCATGGCCAGGTGCACCACGCCGCGCCCGGTCGCCTCGCGCCGGCCCACCGTGCCGCCCGAGGACACCGGCTTGCCGGTGACGATCTCCGTCACCGTGCGGCCCTGGTACATGGAATAGGTGTCCATGAACCAGGCCATGACCTGCTCGTTGGTGCCCATATCGGGCGCCATGACGTCGGTATGCGGGCCGACGAAGGGGATCATCTCCTGCATGTAGCGGCGGGACAGCGCCTCCAGCTCGTGCAGGCTCAGCGTGCTGGGATCGACGGTGATGCCGCCCTTGGCGCCGCCATAGGGCAGCCCGGCCAGCGCGCACTTCCAGCTCATCCAAATCGCCAGCGCCCCCACCTCGCCCATATCGACGCTGGACGCGAAGCGGGTGCCGCCCTTGGTCGGGCCGAGGGTCAGGTGATGCTGCACGCGGTAGCCGTGGAACACCGCCACGCTGCCGTCGTCCCGATGGATGGGGCAGGAGACGGTCACCGCCCGCTTCGGGTACAGCAGCCGCGGGCGTTCGTCGGCGGGGATCTCGATGTAGTCGGCAATGGTCTCGAATTGGCTGGCGGCCATCTCGAAGACGGGTCCTGTGTACACGGTCATGGCGGCATCCGTTCTGCTGGCGACACCTTGGCAGCCTTCGCCTTTGCGGGCCATATGCTCGCCGGCGGATGGCGCCTTGACGGCCCCCGGCGCATCCCGCACACAGCGGGCGTTCCTGCGGTCGTCACCATGACCAGCCGCAAGGATTTGCAGGCGGCAATGCGGACCGGGTCTCAGCCAAGCATCTGGGTGGATGTCGAAGACTTCTTCGACTATTTCGCCTTCAATCCCCGGCCTAGCGGCATCCAGCGCCTCGCCTTCGAGATCAAGCGGGAGCTGCAGGGCATGCTCGGCGGCACCGGCCGGCTGCGCTTCGTGCGCCGGGGGCCGGGCGGCACCGGCGCCCTTCTGCGCGAGGTGCCCTGGGCCGAGGTGGCGGCCGCGATCGACGACGCGCAGGACATCCGGCCGCGGCGGCTGGCCCAGCCGCCGCGCCTGGCCGGCCGCGAGGACGCCAAGCAGGCCCTGAACCGGCTGCCGGCGCATTTGCGCGAGCCGCTGTTCCGCGCGGCGATCCTGCAGAGCCAGGCCGGGCGGAACTGGCAGGAGCTGCGCGACGCGCTCGGCCGCCGCAAGCCCGTGCCGCGCCTCGAACCGCCCCGCGCGACCGCGGAGGCGGACATATTCAAGGAATTGGTGCGGCCGGCCGACCACTTCCTCGTCCTCGGCGCGCCCTGGGCGGTGCCCGGCTTCCCCGCCCTGCTGGCCGCGCTGAAGCAGCGCTACGGCTTGCGCACGGCCTTGCTGCTCTACGACCTGATCCCGGCCCGGCGGCCCGAGTGGTGTACCCGCGGCGCCGTCGCGCTGTTCGACGATTGGCTCGAGGCGACGCTGCCGCTCTGCGATACCCTCATGGCGATCTCGCGCTACACGGCCGGGGATGTGGAGGCCTTTGCGCGCGAGCGGGGCATCCCGCTGGCCGGGCCGGTGCGGCCGGTCCCGGTGGGGACCGGTTTCGGCGGCCTGGACGCCGTAACCGGGCCGCGGCCGCCCGGCTTGCCGCAGCCCGGCCACTACGTCCTGTTCGTCTCGACGCTGGAGGCCCGCAAGAACCATGCGCTGGCGGTGCGGGTGTGGCGCAAGCTGGCCGACGAGGTCCGTGCCGGCGTGCGGGTGGCCGCAAGCGTGCCGGAGCTGGTGTTTGCTGGCCGGGTCGGCTGGATGGTGGCGGACCTGATGCAGCAGCTGGACAACTCGGCCTGGCTCGGCGGCCGCGTACGCCTGGTCCGCGATCCCACCGATGCCGAACTGCGGGCCTTGTACGAGGGATGTTTGTTCACCCTGTTCCCCTCGCTGTTCGAGGGCTGGGGGCTGCCGGTCAGCGAAAGCCTGGCGCAAGGCAAGCCCTGCCTCGCGGCGGGGACCACCGCCTTGCCGGAGGCGGGGGGCGCGCTGAGCCGCTACTTCGACCCGGAGGATGCCGGCGCGGCCCACCGCGCGGTGGCAGCGCTGCTGGACGACCGCGCGGGGCTCGCCGCGTGGCAGCAGCAGGTCCGGCGCGAGTTCCGGCCGACGCCCTGGTCCGATACGGCGCGAGCGGTGCTGGCCGCACTTCCGGACGGGGACGCCGCGCCGCCATGACAGTCTGGTTCGACGTCGAAGACCTGTTCCACTACATCCGCAGCGGCAACAAGCGGATCAGCGGCATCCAGCGGCTGACGCTCGAGATCTATCGCGCGGCCCACCAGCTGGCCGGCGGCACGGGCCGGATCGGCTTCGTCCGCCACGGCAGCCGGCTGCTGTCGTTCAAGGTGGTGGAGTGGGCCGAGATCGCCGCGCAGTTCGAGGCCGACGAGCAGACCGAGGCGCAGCCCCCGCGCGCCCTGGCGCCCTTGCCCGCGAGCGGCCTGGCGCCGCCGCGGCGCTCGGGACTGCGGGGTGCGGCGGCGAACCTGGCCAACCGCTTGCCGGACGAGGTGCGTCGTCCCTTGGTCCTGGCCTCGGTCATGCAAGTGCAAGCCGCGGGCGAGCTGGGCCGGGCCGGCTTCAACCTGCTGCGCTATCCCGCCGTGGCGGCCGCCCGGCACTCCCGGCGCGTGGCGGGGGACATGGGCTGGGCCTTGGCCGCCCGGGTCAAGGCCTCCGCGACCCGGCCCGCGCGCGAGCCGGCCCGCCCCTCCTTCGACGACCTGGCCCGGCCGGGCGATACCGTGCTGGTGCTGGGCTCGCCATGGTTCCGCCAGGACTACAGCGCGATCGCGCGCTGGCTGCGCGACGAACGCCGCATCCGGTTCGGCCTGCTGGTGCACGACCTCGTGCCGATCCGCCGCCCGGAATGGTGCCATGCCGGCATCGCGCGCACCTTCGAGGGCTGGTACGCCGACCTGCTGCCGTTCTGCGACCTGGTGCTCGCCAATTCCCGGCACACCGCCGGGGATGTCGAGGCCTATGCCGCCGAGAGCGGGATCACGCTGCCCGGGCCGGTCCGCCCGGTTCCGGTGGGCACCGGCTTCGGCCTGCCCGCCGCCGGCGAGCGCCCGGCGCACTTGCCGGAGGCGGGCAGCTACGTGCTGTTCGTCTCCACGATGGAGGCACGCAAGAACCACGCTTTGGTGGTCCGCGTCTGGCGCAAGCTGCTCGACGAGGTCCAGGCCGGCACCCGGCCGGCAAGCTCCGTGCCCGACCTGCTGTTCGCCGGCCGGGTCGGCTGGCTGGTGGCCGACCTGATGCAGCAACTGGAGAACACGCAATGGCTCGGCGGCCGGGTGCGCATGATCCGCGACCCTTCGGACGCCGACCTGCGCGCTTTGTATCAAGGCAGCCTGTTCACCGTATTCCCGTCGCTGCATGAAGGCTGGGGGCTGCCGGTAACCGAGAGCCTGGCCCTCGGCACGCCCTGCCTCTCCTCCAACGCAGCCGCGCTGCCGGAGGCGGGCGGCGCGCTGTGCCGCTACTTCGACCCGGAGGACGCGGGCTCCGCGCACCGCGCCGTCGCGGCCCTGCTCGACGACCGGCCGGGGCTGGAGGCGTGGCGGGCGCAGGTCCGGCGCGAGTTCCGCCCGACACCCTGGACCGATACGGCGCAGGCGGTGCTGGACCGGGTGGCGGAGCTGGACGGCGCCGCAGCAAGGCCGTGAAAACCGCCGCAGCACGTTACCCGGTCGCCGTCGGCGCCGCCGTGCTGACCGTGGCCTACCTCTGGTACTACATGTCCGCGCAGGCGCTGCCGGGCAATTCTGGGGCGTTTCCGCAGGGCTGGTGGGGCTGGTTCGACCAGGGCAAGACGCTGGAATCGGCCCAGGCCCTGGCCGGGCGCGACCTTTCGCCGGGCCGGCACTGGTATCCGCTCGGCTACGCGCTGCTGGGCGCGCCGTTTCTGGGAATGGGCTTCCGCGGCCACCCCTTCGTGTTCGTGGACCTGGCCTGCCTGCTGATCGCCTTTCTCGGCTTCGTCAGCTTTGCGCGCGCCTGCGGCGTGGGCCGCGCGACGGCCGCCCTGCTGTTCGTCGCCGCCGTGTTGTGGGACCGCCAGGTATTCGGCGAATGGGCGATCCCCTGGAACAGCACGCCGGCGGCGGCGCTGGTCTGGACCATCCTCGCCCTATGCGGCCGCTGGCTCGAAGGCGCGCGCCGCCCCGTGCTGGTCGGGGTCCTGGCGGGCGCCGTGCCTTTCTTCCGGCCCACCGAGGCCGTGCCGGTGGCCGCCTGCCTGCTCGTGGTGCTGGCGGCGGACTGGCGGGCCGGAGCGTTGCGGCCACGCCATCTGCTCGGCTTGGCGGCCGGCGGCGCGCTCGCGGTGGCGCCGCAGGTCGGCCTGCATTTGCTGGTCTATGGGCCGCAGCCGAGCGACTACATGCGCGTGAGCCGGGAGTTGGGGTTCACGCTGCACGATCTCGGCTGGAAGGCCTATGTGGTCCTGGTCGACCCCTACCAGTGGTTCACCGACGGCCAGGGCCTGCTGCGCCGGCTTCCTTGGGTGGCGTTGGCGCTGGCCGGGTTGGCGCCGGCGCTGGCGCGGGGGCGGGCCGCCGCGGCCCTGGCGGCGGCCCTGGCGGCGCACCTGCTGCTCTACGTGAGCTATATCGACCTGTTGCCGACCGGGCTCTGGCGGTTCAACAACATCCACTACTGGAAATGGGCGGTCCCCGGCTATGCGCTGCTGGCCTGGCTGCTCGTGCTCGACCTGGTGCGCTGGCGCCGGGCGGCGCCCTCCTATGCGGCTGCCGGTGGGCTGGCCGTCGTGGGCCTGCTTGCCACTGTCCGGATCGCGCCCCGCCCGGTCGGGCCCGGCGAGCCCGCGAAAATGCTGGAGTTCCCGGGACCGGCGCCCGGCTTCGACCAGAGCAACTTCGGCAACTTCACCCTGCGCGACGCCCAGGGTCCGCTGCGCAACGTGCCGGAAATCCGTGCCATCCCGGTGCCCGGCGGCATGCGGGTGATTGCGCTCACGCGCGATATCGAGGGGCCGGTCGTTTTCGAACCCGGCCATGGCTTCGCGCCGGCGCTGGTCGCGGCGGAGCCGCTTCGTTTCGGGGCTGGCCTGGTCCTGGGCCGGCCCTGCTGGCTGGCCGCGTTCGTCTGCGGCCGACGGCCAGTGAATGACTTGCTGCCGCCGCCGCCCTCGCGGTAGCTCCTTGCGGCCAGGCGCGCCACCGCCAATTCCTGACGATGCACCTTCCGCACCTTGTCCGGCTGCTCGCGCTGCTCGTCCTGCTGCCGTCGTGCGGCGGGGCGCAAACCATCCAGCCGCTGGGTCCGCCGGGCCTGGCCGCGACGCGGTTCCCGGGCCCGGTCCGCCCCGTGGCTCCCGTGGTCTCCGACCGCTGGCGGGACGAGGACGCGCGGGAGCGCGTGGGCGAGGCGGCGCGCGTCATCGAATGGCTCGGCATCCGGCCGGGCCTGGTGGTCGCCGATATCGGGGCGGGCTCGGGCTATTACGCCATGCGCATCGCCGCCGCCGTGGGTCCCCAGGGCCGGGTGCTCGCGCAGGACATCATGCCGGACTACCTCGCCGGCTTGCGCGGCCGGGTGGCCGAGGCGCGGCTCTCGAACGTGTCGATCGGCCTGGGCGAGCCCGGCGACCCCCGCCTGCCGCCGCGATCGACCGATGTTGCGGTGCTGGTCCATATGTATCACGAGGTCGCGCAGCCGTTCGCCTTGCTGGGCAACCTGGTTCCCGCGTTGCGGCCCGGCGCCCGGGTGGCGATCCTGGACGTCGATGACGTGATCGAGCGCCACGGCACCCCGCGCGCCCTGCTGGCCTGCGAGCTGGCCGCCGCCGGCTACAAGGAAATCGCGTTCCATTGGCTGCTGGTGCAGCCGCCGCGGTCCGAATACCTGGCCGTATTCGAGCCACCCGCGGTGGCCCCGGCGCCGGAGAGCATCCGGCCGTGCGGGTAGGCCGCGAGAGCATGATCCGACCACACGGGATCACCCGTCGGATGAACATGCTCGTAAAAACAAGGGTTAGAGCGCGAGCCGTGCGCCTATCAGCACGGAGCGTGCTCTAGTTCAGCCACTTCGCGGTGGCGCGCCGCTGCTCGCCGGTTTCGCCCTGGATGTGCAGCCAGGTGTCGACGAAAGCCTTCAGCGCGGGGTCGCGCGGCAGCAGGTAAGCCAGCTCCGAGAAGTCGAACGGCGCGTCCGGGTTGATGGCGCACAGCTCGGGATGCAGCTTCTGCTGCAGCCGGGCCTCCACCGCATCGGTCATCATCACGTCGGCGCGGTTGGCGACGATCTCGTCGAAGATGGCGGCGTTGTTCGGGAACACCACGATCTCGGCCTGCTTGACGTGGGCGCGGGCGAAGCGGTCGTTGGTGCCGCCGGGGTTGATGATGACGCGCACGCCGGGCTTGTCGATGTCGGCCAGGCTGGTGAAGCGGCCCTGGTCGGTGCAGCGGGCGATGGGCGCCTTGCCGGTCCGCATGACCGGGGCCGAGAACATCGCGGTCTTGGCCCGCTCCAGGGTGACCGAGACGCCGCCCATGCCCACGTCGTATTTCTGCGCATGCAGGTCGGCCATCAGGTTCGGCCAGGCGGTCGGCACGATCTCGAGCTTGACGCCCATGGCTTTGGCCAGGCTCTCGGCCATGTCCACGTCCAGCCCCTCGAACTTGCCAGTGCCGTCCTTGATCGAGAACGGCCGGTAGTCGCCGGTCAGGCCAACCCGCAGGGTGCCGCGGGCGAGGATGGTATCCAGCACGGTTTGCGCCTGCGCGGGCGCCGCCGCCAGCAGCATGAGGCAAAACAGCAAGCGCATCGCGGCTACTCCTTGAGGATGGGTTCGATCGCGGCTGCGAGCGCGAACAGGCGGGCATCGCCGCCGGTCTCGCCCATCAGCATGAACCCCACGGGAGCCTCGCCCCTGCGGTGCGCCGGCAGGCTGATGCTGCAGCGGTCGAGGAAGTTGGCGAGCGAGGGGTTGCGCAGCACCAGGGCATTGACGCGCGTGTAGTCGGCATCCTCGTGCAAGGCGTCGATCCGCGGCGGCACCAGCGGCGTCGTCGGCATCGCGACGGCGTCGAACGGCACGGTGGCGGCGTCCATGCCGGCGATGATGGCCCGGCGCGCGTCGAGCAGCCGGATCAGGTCGCCCGCCGTCATCGCCTCGCCGCGCTGGATGCGGACGCGCACCCTGGGGTCGTACACCTCGGCCTGGTCGGCGAGGAACTCGCGATGCCAGGCATGCGCCTCGGCCGCCGCGAACCCGCCGGCGGCATTGGCGGCGGCGATCTGCTCGAATTGCGGGAAGGTGAGGTGGGTGATGCGCACGCCCAGGTTGCCCAGGCGGTTCAGCGCGCGGCCGAACGCCTCCGCCACGGCGGGCTCGGTCCCCTCCATGACCATGTTGCCCGGCACCGCCAGCCGCATGCCGCGCAGCTCCATGGCCGCCACGTCGCGCCGCGGTTCCGCCGCCAGCACCGCGTCGATGGCCGCGCAGCAGGCGACGGTGTTGGCGAGCGGGCCCACGCTGTCGAGCGAGGGGGACAGCGGCAGCACGCCGGTGATCGGCACCCGCCGCGCGGTGGGCTTGTAGCCGACCACGCCGCAGAACGCCGCCGGTACCCGGCAGGAGCCGCCGGTGTCGGTGCCGAGCGCAGCCAGCGCCATGCCGTCCGCGACGGATACCGCAGCACCCGAGCTGCTGCCGCCGGGTACGCGGCCCTCGCTGCGGGCCCAGGGGCTGCGCGGGGTGCCGAAATGCGGGTTGATGCCCAGGCCGGAGAAGGCGAACTCGGTCATGTTGGTGCGGCCCACCGGGATCAGCCCGGCCGCCAGCACGCGCTCGATCACGGTCGCATGCCGCTCCGCCGGCTTGGCTTCGGCCAGCACGCGGCTGCCGGCCGCGGTCGGCTCGCCGGCCACGTCGAACAGGTCCTTGATGCTGATCGGGATGCCGGCCAGCGGACCCGGCGCGCGCCCGGCGCCGCGCAGCAGGTCCATGGCGTCCGCGCTGGTCCGCGCCTGTGCCGCATAGGTGCGCACGAAGGTCGTGGCGCCCTCGCCATCCGGCGCCTCGATCGCGGCCAAGGCGCGCTCCACCAGCTTGCGCGCCGTCGTGCGCCCGGCCTCGAGGTCGGCGGCGGCCCGGGCGATCGTCGGTATGATGGTCTGCATGGCGCGAGCCTGACGCCTGGTTGACCCGAGGGCAAGCCCGCGAAACAGTGCGGCCAAAGCCCCAGGGGAACCGCCGATGCCGAGCACACCCGACCGCCCGATCCTGCTGACCGGAGCCAGCGGCAACCTGGGACGCAGCCTGGCAAAGGGCCTCGCGGCCCATGGCTGGACGCTGCGGCTGACCGACCTCCACCCTCTCCCGGACGCGCTGCCCAAGGGCGCCCAGTTCACCCAGCTCGACCTCAACGACGGCGTCGCCCTGCTGCGCCTGGCCGAAGGCTGCGGCACCATCCTGCACTTCGGCGGCGTATCCACCGACCAGCCGTTCGAGGAGGTGCTCGGCCCCAACATCCGCGGCCTCTACCATGTCTACGAGGCTGCCCGCCGCGAGCGGGCCCGCGTGGTGTTCGCCAGCAGCAACCACGCCGTCGGCTTCCACGAGCGCACCGCCGTCCTGGACAGCGACTGCAATCTCCGGCCGGACAGCTTCTACGGCCTCTCCAAGGCCTATGGCGAGCTGATGGGCCGCCTGTACTGGGACAAGCACGGGGTGGAGAACGTCAACGTCCGCATCGGCTCCAGCTTCCCCGAGCCGGTGGACGCCCGCATGCTGGCCACCTGGCTCTCCTACGACGACCTCACCCGGATGATGGAACGCTGCGTGCTGGCCGAGGCGGTGGGCCACTCCGTCATCTGGGGCACGTCCAAGAACACCCGCATGACCTGGTGGCGGCACGACCAGCGCGCCCGGCTGGGCTGGGCGCCGCAGGACAGCGCCGACCCCTTTGCCGGGCAACTCGCGGGCAAGATCAGCGATAACCCTGCGCAGGAACGGTACCAGGGCGGCGCCTACACCATCAGCGGCTACTCGCGGGAGGCGCCCTCTCCGGCGGCGCTGTTCAAGGACTGACCCAATGAGCCAACCGCGCACGGTGCTGGACAACATCCAGGCGATCATCCGGCTCGAGGAGGACCAGGACCGGGAGCGCAGCCTGTCGGACCGGGTGGCGGACGGTATCGCCAGCTTCGCCGGCACCGTCACCTTCGTGGGCTTGCACCTGGCCTGGTTCGGCCTCTGGGCCGCAGCCAATATGGGCTACCTGCCCTTTGGAGCGAGTTTCGACCCTTACCCCTTCCAGCTGCTGTGCATGCTCGTGTCGCTGGAAGGGGTGCTGCTCTCCACCTTCGTGCTGATCAAGCAGAACCGCATGGGACTGCGCGCGGACCGCCGGGCGCACCTTGACCTGCAGGTCAACCTGCTGACCGAAAAAGAGGTCACCAAGGTGATCCAGATGCTGCAGGCGGTCAGCTCGCATCTCGGCGTCGCCGACCCGGCCGATGCCGAAACCCGCGAACTGGGCCAGAAGCTGCCGGAGGACGCATAGAGGTCGCGGTCGTCGGCGGCGGCCCGGCCGGACTGATCGCGGCCGAGCACCTGGCCGGCCACGGCGCGACCGTCACGGTCTACGACCGCATGCCCTCCCTCGGGCGCAAGCTGCAACTGGCCGGGCGGGGCGGGCTGAACTTGACCCATGCCGAACCACTGGGACCGTTCCTCGCCCACTATGGCCCGGCTGGTGCCGTGCTGGCGCCGGCGCTCCAGGCGTTCACACCCGATGACCTGCGGGCCTGGTGCGCGTCGTTGGGTCAAGCCACCTTTGTCGGCAGCAGCGGCCGTGTGTTTCCGGTCGCCTTCAAGGCGACGCCCCTGCTGCGCGCCTGGCTCGCCCGGCTGCGCGCCACGGGCGTCCAGATCTGCCCGGGGCACCGCTGGCTGGGTTGGGACAAGGAGGGCGCGCTGCGGTTCGCGGCCCCGGCCGGCGAGGTACGAGCCCGGCCTGGGGCGACCCTGCTGGCCCTGGGCGGCGCGTCGTGGCCGCGTCTGGGGTCCGATGGCGGCTGGGTGGATCTGCTGCGGGAGCGGGGCGTCGCGGTCGCGCCGTTGCGGCCCGCCAATTGCGGCTTCCTGCACCCGTGGTCCCCCGTGTTTCAGGGCCGCTTCGAGGGCCATCCCTTGAAGCGCGTCGCGGCGAGCTTCGGCGGGCAGACGGTGCGGGGCGAGGCGGTGATCACCCGCGACGGGGTCGAGGGCGGGGTGATCTACGCCCTGTCCGCGGCGCTGCGGGACGCGAGTGCCGGCGGGCCGGTCACCCTGATGCTCGATCTGCGCCCGGACCTGGACGGACCGGCGCTGGCGCGGCGCATGGGCGGCAGCGGCCTTTCGCGCGCCAATGCGTGGCGGCGGGCCGGCCTCTCGCCGGCAGCGGCTGGGCTGCTGCGGGAAGTGGGGGGCGAGGTGAAGGCGGTGCCGCTGACGCTCACCGGCACGCGCCCGATCGAGCGGGCGATCTCGACCGCCGGCGGCATCGCGCTCGCGGCGATCGACCCCGGCTACATGCTGCGCGCCATGCCGGGCGTGTTCGCTGCCGGCGAGATGCTGGATTGGGAGGCGCCGACCGGTGGTTACCTGCTGCAAGGTGCGTTCAGCACGGGCCGGGCAGCGGCAGTGGGGATGCTGGCCTGGTTGGCGGCTCAGCCGAGCGGATATTCGTAGCGGATGAACCCGCTATGCCTGGCGATCCGGTCGTAAAGCGAGCGGGCGGTGGCGTTGTGGTCCTGCGTCAGCCAATACATGCGGGTGCTCGCCTGGGCGCGGGCCCGCTCGGCGACCGCCTCGATCAGCGTGCGGCCGACGCCCTGGCCGCGGATGGCCGGGTCCACGAACAGGTCTTGCAGATAGCAGACCGGCGTCGTCGTCCAGGCGCTGTTGTGGAACAGGAAGTGGGTGATGCCCACGATGGCGCCATCCGCCCGGGCCGCCAGGGCATGCAGGGCGGTGTCGTGCTGGATGCGCGCCCAGGTCTCGTCGAACACTGCCTCCGACAGGTCGGCCTCGTAGAAGCTGAGGTAGGCGCGCCAGAGCTCGGTCCAGCGGGCGCGGTCGGTGCCATGCAGGCGGCCGACTTCGATCAAGGACGCTCGCCCCCCTCGGGCCCGTAGAACACCGCCCATACTGCGAAGTCGGCCGACAGGACGTCGAAGCGGTGCGCCGTGCCGGCCGGCACGAACAGCACGTCGCCCGGCTGCACGGCGACGCGCTCCTCCCCGAGCACGCCGAGCGCTCCCTCCTCAAATGGGCCGGCCTCGTTGGCGCGGATGAAGGTGGCGGAGCCGGAGACCACCATATACAGCTCGTCGCGATCGTGCGGCAGGTGCTGATGGCGACTGTCCGGCACGAACCAGCGCAGCTCCATGGAGCCATGCGCCAGCACGCGCGCACTCGGGTGCCCGGGGTCGTTGGGCTGGAGCCGCGCCTCGTCGGGCGTCGTGCGGAGCGCGGCTATCGGCGGTAAGTCCAGCCCGTGCATCGCCAACTCCACCGTCATCGGCAGGACTTTGTGGCGTACCGAGCTATGTTAAGCCCCCCTGCGCCGCTTTCCCGTCCCATTCTGCTTTCCCGTCCCAGTCTGCTTTCAGCACCTCACCCGCTAGATAGAGGCTGCCGCAGACCAGCACCCGCGACGGAGTGCCCGGCGGCAGTTGGGCGAGGGCTTCGGCGACGGTCGGCCCCGGCCGGGCCACGCCGCCCGAGGCCACGACGATGTCGGCCACCGGCAGCGCGAGGTGCTGGCTCGGCTCCTGCACGGCCCATACGGTGGCGGCGTGGGGCAGCAAGGGGCGCAGGAACTCCGCCGTATCCTTGGCCTGCTTCATGCCGACCAGCAGATGCGCTGGGCGGTCCGCCCAGCCGCGCAGGACATCGGCCAGCGCCAGCCCGCCGCCCGGATTATGGCCGCCGTCGAGCCACAGTTCCCACCCCTCCGGCAACAGCGCCGACAAGCGGCCGTGCAGTCGTTGCATGCGCGCCGGCCACTCCGCCCGGGACAGCCCGGCATAGGCCGCCGCCGGCACCGTGCCCGCCGCCCGCAGCGCGGCAACCGCAACCCCGGCATTGTCGATCTGGTGCAGGCCGGGCAGGGCGGGCATGGGCAGCATGAGCGCGCCCGCATCGTCTCGGTAACGCAGGCCCGCGCCCTCCGGCGCCACATGCCAGTCCCGGCCGCGCGCCCGCAGCCGCGTGCCTGCCGCCGCGGCGGCCTGGTCCAGCACGCGCAGCACCTCCGCCGTCTGCGTGCCGGTGACCACGGGGATGCCCGGCTTCATGATCCCGGCTTTTTCCCCGGCGATCGCTGCCAGGCTGTCGCCCAGCAGCTCCCGATGGTCCATGGAGATGGAGGTGATCGCGCACGCGGCTGGGGCCACCACGTTGGTCGCGTCGCCGCGCCCGCCCAGCCCGACCTCCAGCACGCACAGCTCGGCCGGCGTGGCCGCGAACAGGTGCAGGGCGACCGCGGTGATCACCTCGAACACCGTGATCGCTTCGCCGCCGTTCACCTGCTCGATGGTCTCAAGCGCCTCGGCCAAGGCGGCGTCCGAGACCAGTTGGCCGGCGATGCGGAAACGCTCGTTGAAGCGGATCAAATGCGGCGAGGTGTACACATGCGCCCGCCAGCCCGCCGCCTCGGCCATGGCCCGCAGGAAGGCGCAGGCGCTGCCCTTGCCGTTGGTCCCCGCCACATGGAGGACGGGCGGCAGGCGGCGCTCGGGATGGCCGAGCTGGGCCAGCAGCCGCAGCAGCCGGTCCAGGCTGAGGTCGATCAGCCTGGGATGCAGGCTGTGCAGCCGGGCGATGATCGGCTCGATGCGGCCGGGGTGGTGGCTCACGCCGCGGCCTGCTCGGGCGCGGGCGCGCGCAGCAGGCCGATGATCCGGGCCAGCGTCGCGCGCATCTCGGTGCGCTTGACCACCATGTCGAGGATGCCGTGCTCGTGCAGGTACTCCGCGCGCTGGAAGCCGTCAGGCAGGGTCTCGCGCACGGTCTGCTCGATCACGCGGGCGCCGGCGAAGCCGATGAGCGCGCCGGGTTCGGCCAGATGCAGGTCGCCCAGCATGGCGAAGCTGGCGGTGACGCCGCCCGTGGTGGGGTCGGTCAGCACGGTGATGAAGGGCAGCCCGGCTTGCTTGACCAGCCGCGCGGCAATGGTGGTCCGCGGCATCTGCATCAGGCTGATGGCACCCTCCTGCATGCGGGCGCCGCCGCTGGCGGTGAACACGATCAGCGGCGCTTGCTGCAGCACTGCCAGGCGCGCGGCCGCGACGATGGCCTCGCCCACGGCGGCACCCATGCTGCCGCCCATGAACTCGAACGCCATGGCCGCCACCACGGCCCGGTGGCCGCCGATTGCCCCATGCGCCACCAGGATGGCGTCCACCAGCCCGGTCTTGTCGCGCGCTTCCTTCAGGCGGTCGGAATAGCGCTTGCTGTCGCGGAAGTGCAGCGGGTCCTGCGGCGCGCGGGGCAGCTCGATGCGGGTATGGCCGACGCCGGTGTCCGGTGGGTCAAAGGTATAGGCCAGGCGCTCCGCCGCGGTCGCCCGCATGTGGAAGCCGCAGTTGGTGCAGACCTTCAGGTTGCGGTCGAGGTCCTTGATGAACAGCATCTGCTGGCAGGCCGGGCACTGTACCCAAAGGTTCTCCGGCACCTCGCGCCGGCCCAGCAGGGTGCGGATCTTGGGGCGGACGTATTCGTTCAGCCAGCTCACGCGGGCACCCTCGCCTGGCGGACGCCTTCGGCCAGCGCGCGCACCTGATCGAGTACCCGGCTCGCCGTGTCCGGGGCGGGTCGGCCCTCGGCGTCGAGGCTGCCGGCCAGCGTGTCGATCAGCGCGGAGCCGACCACGGCGGCGTCGGCGACCCGGACCGCATCGGCCGCCTGGGCCGGGCTGCGGACGCCGAAGCCGATCGCCACAGGCAGGTCGGTCACTGCCCGGATGCGCGGCAGCGCCGCGGCCAGGCTGTCCGTGTTGGCGCCGCGGGTGCCGGTGATCCCGGTGATGGCGACGTAGTAGACGAAGCCGGAGCTGCCCCGCAGCACCAGCGGCAGGCGGGCGTCGTCGGTGGTGGGCGCGACGAGGCGGATGATGTCGAGCGCATGGGCGGCGGCGTGCCCGGTGAGCAGGTCGGCTTCCTCGGTCGGCAGGTCCACCACGATCAGCCCATCGACCCCGGCGTTGGCGGCGTCGGCGCAGAAGCGTTCCGGGCCATAGGAGGCGATCGGGTTGAGGTAGCCCATCAGGATCACCGGCGTGCCCGCGTCCTCCTGGCGGAACGCCTGCACCATGGCGAGCGTGCGCGCGAGGGTCGCGCCCGCCTTCAGGCCGCGCAGCCCGGCCGCCTGGACCGTCGGGCCGTCCGCCATCGGGTCGGTGAACGGCATGCCGATTTCGATCAGGTCCGCCCCGGCGCCCGGCATGCCGCGCAGGATGGCCATGCTGGTGGCCTGGTCGGGGTCGTAGGCCTCGAGGAAGGGGATGAGCGCGCCGCGCCCCTCGGCCTTGAGTGCTGCGAAGCGGGCGGCGATGCGGCTCACAAGCGCACGCCCAGATGCTCGGCCACGGTGAAGATGTCCTTGTCGCCGCGGCCGCACAGGTTCATCAGCACGATCGCGTCGCGGCCGAGGCTGGGCGCCAGCTTCTGCACGTGCGCCAGGGCATGGGCAGGCTCGAGTGCCGGGATGATGCCCTCGGTCTGCGTGCAGAGCTGGAAGGCGTCGAGCGCCTCCTGGTCGGTGGCGGCCACGTATTCGACGCGGCCGATCTCATGCAGCCACGAATGCTCCGGTCCGATCCCCGGATAGTCCAGCCCGGCGCTGATGCTGTGCGCCTCCTGGATCTGGCCGTCATCGTCCTGCAGCAGGTAGGTGCGGTTGCCGTGCAGCACGCCGGGGCGCCCGCGCGAGAGGCTGGCGGCGTGCTCCTTGGTGTCCAAGCCGCGGCCGGCCGCCTCGACGCCGATCAGCCGGACCGCGTCGTCGTCGAGGAAGGGGTGAAACAGGCCCATAGCGTTGCTGCCGCCGCCGATGGCCGCCACCACCGCGTCCGGCAGCCGGCCCTCGGCCGCCTGCATCTGCACGCGCGCCTCGGTGCCGATGATGCTCTGGAAGTCCCGCACCATGGCCGGGTAGGGGTGCGGGCCCGCCACGGTGCCGATCAGGTAATAGGTGTCCTCGACGTTGGCGACCCAGTCGCGCATCGCCTCGTTCATCGCGTCCTTGAGCGTGCCGGCGCCGGAAGTGACCGAAACGATCTCGGCGCCCAGCAGCTTCATGCGGAACACGTTCGGCTTCTGCCGTTCGACGTCGGTGGCGCCCATGTAGACCACGCAGGGCAGGCCAAACAGCGCGCAGACGGTGGCCGTCGCCACCCCGTGCTGCCCGGCGCCGGTCTCCGCGATGATGCGGGTCTTGCCCATGCGCCGCGCCAGCAGGATCTGGCCCATGCAATTGTTAATCTTGTGGCTGCCGGTGTGGTTCAGCTCGTCGCGCTTGAAGTAAACGCGGGCGCCGCCCAGCCGCCGGGTCAGCCGCTCGGCGAACCAAAGCGGGCTCGGTCGGCCGACGTAGTCCTTGAGGTAGTGGTCGAGCTCGGTTTGGAAGCTGGGGTCGGCCTTGGCGGCCTCGTAGGCGTGGTCCACCGCCAAGACCAGCGGCATGAGGGTTTCGGCCACGAAACGCCCGCCGAAGCCGCCGAAGCGGCCGCGGCCATCCGGGCCGGAGCGCAGGCTGTTCGGGCGGGCGATCTCTGTTGCGATTGTGTTCACGGGGCGGCCTCCATGGCGCGTGTGATACAGCAGCAGGCGCGGCCGGTCACGCCTGGTCCGCCAAGCCCTTCCGAACGTAGGATGAGCCTATGCTGTACTTGAACACCGGCCTGGCGCCTCGCCGCATCCTGGACCCCGCGCCGCATACGGATAGCGCCGCCGCCGATGTGGTCTGGCTCGACCTGCAGCAGCCCACCGACGAGGAGCGCGCGGCCGTCGAGCGTGTGACCAAGCTGCGCGTGCCGGTGAAGGCGGACCTGGCGGAGATCGAGAGCAGCAGCCGGCTGTCCACCGAAGGGCAGGTGCTCTACCTCAGCACGCCGATGACCTACCGGTCGTTGGACGGCGTTTCGCACACCGCGCCGCTCGGGTTCGTGCTGTCGCCCGAGCACCTGCTGACGGTGCGCTTCGCCGATCTGCCGGTGTTCGACACTTATGCCGAGCGCTTCTCGATCGCCAACCGCCATCCCTGCAGCGTCGGCGCCTTCCTCGGCCTGCTCGAAGCCACCGTGGACCGGCTGGCCGACGTGCTGGAGCACGTGGGCGCCGACCTCGACGCCACCTCGCGCCGGGTGTTCCGGCCGGACAAGGCCGGCCCGCGCAACGCGGCGCGGATGGACGCGCAGCTGCGGGCGACGCTGCGCGGCGTGGGCCGGGCCGGGGAGCGCCTCTCCAACATCCGCGACAGCCTTACGGGTGTGCAGCGCATCGTGCTCTACACCCACGATGTCGCGCGGAGCTGGATCCCACCGGACATGCTGCCCCGCTTCATGACCTTGCGGCAGGACATCACGTCGCTCACCGAATACGACGTGCAGCTGAGCAACAAGGTGCAGTTTCTGCTGGACGCGACCTTGGGTTTCATCAACATCGAGCAGAACAACGGCATCAAGGTGCTCACCGTGGTTTCGGTCGTCGGGGTTCCGCCGACGCTGCTTGCCAGCGTCTACGGGATGAACTTCAAGTGGATACCCGAGCTGCAATGGGAGTACGGCTATTTTTACGGGCTCGCCGTCATCATCGCCAGCGGAATATTGCCGCTGGTCTGGTTCAAAAAGCGGGGCTGGATTTAGCGGCAGCCACGAAAGCACGGATCAGCGCCGGGTCTTTCACCCCCCGGGTACGTTCCACGCCCGAGGCGACATCGACGGCCGGAGCGCCGGAAACCCGGAGGGCGCCGGCGACGTTGCCCGGCGTCAAGCCCCCGGCGAGCAGCCAAGGGCCGGGTGCCGCCCATTGTCGCAGCAGCGTCCAATCGAAGGCTACCGCGTTCCCCCCGGGCAGCGCCGCCCCCGCCGGGGCTTTCGCGTCGAGCAGCAGCGCGTCCACCCCCGCCGCCGCGCCGGGCAGGTCGGCCGCCGAGTGGACGCCCACCACGTGCCAGACGGGCAGGCCGAACCGCCGCCGCAACGCCGCCGCCCGCTCCAGGCTTGCATGGACCTGCAGCACATCGAGCGCGACCGCGTCGAGCGCCGCCGTGACCTCGTCGTCGCCCGGCTCGACGAACAGGCCCACGCGCGCCGGCCCCCCCGGGCGGGCGCTCGACAATGCGCCTGCCGCGGCCGGCGTCACGAAGCGGGGGGAGGCGGGAAAGAACGTGAAGCCGATCCAGTCGGCGCCCGCCTGCGCGGCAGCCTCCAGCGCCTCGGCGGTCTTCACGCCGCAAATCTTGACCTTCGCCATGCAGCGACGCCGTTCAGCCCGGCGGCGGCAGGCTCAGCGCCGGCCGCGCCCGCATCGCCTGCAGCTGCGCTTCAAGCTGGCGCACGGCGGCCTCCGCCCGGCGCGCCCGCGCGCGAAGCGACAGCGCCCCGCCCCAGGTCATCGCCGCGCCGGCGAGGAAGAACAGCAAGGCGACGCCCAGCACCGCCAGCGACACCGGCACGTCGACCAGGATGTCGGTCGGCCAGAGTCCAAGCCGCACGACCTGCTTGTTGGACAGGGCGAACACGACGAGGATCAACAGCAACGGGATCGCCAGCAGGATGCGCATGATCAGACCGATGCACGCTCGGGGCGGGCGGCCGGGCGGGGCTTCGGGCCGCGGTTGACGCGCTCGCGCAGTTCCTTGCCGGCCTTGAAGAACGGCACCGCCTTTTCGGTGACCGGCACGGCCTCGCCGGTGCGTGGGTTGCGGCCGGTCCGGGCATCGCGCCGCTTAACGGTGAAGGCGCCGAAGCCGCGCAGCTCTACCCGGGCGCCGCGGGCGAGCGCGGCGGTGATCTCGTCGAAGATCGTCGCCACGATCAGCTCGACATCCCGGCTGAGCAAATGGGGATTCGCGGTCGCAAGCTCTGCAATCAGCTCGGATTTGGTCATGGTAAGGGTGCCGTCATATAATGGGCGGACGATGCCGGAGCAGCCCCGGCGCGTCAAGAAACGGCCTGGAGGTCCCTTATGCGGCGCCGCTCGCTCCTGACAGGCCTCGCCGCGCTCGCCACCCCCGCCATCGCCCAGCCCACGCCGGTGCTGCGCTTCGTGCCGCAGTCGAACCTCGCCGTTCTCGATCCGGTCTGGACCACATCGAGCGTCACCCTGAATCACGCCTATTACGTGTTCGACACGCTGTTCGCCGCAGATGCGCGCATGCAGCCGCGGCCGCAGATGGCCGGGGGCGCCGAGGTCTCGGCGGACGGCCTGGCCTGGCGCGTCTGGCTGCGGGACGGCCTGCGCTTCCACGACGGCGAGCCGGTGCGCGCCAGCGATTGCGTCGCCAGCGTGCAGCGCTGGATGGCGCGGGAAGGTTTCGGCCAGCTGCTCGGCAAGGCGGTCGACGGCTGGGACGTGGTGGACGACCGCAGCTTCACGATCCGCTTGCGCCGGCCGTTCCCCAGCCTGCTCAGCGCGCTCGGCAAGCCGGATGCCAGCGCGCCGTTCATCATGCCGGAGCGCCTGGCGCGCACCGATCCGGCCAAGGCAGTGACCGAGATGGTCGGCTCCGGCCCCTACCGCTTCATCGCCGCCGACTACGACAGCGGCACGCGCGTGGCCTATGAGCGGTTTGACGGCTATGTGCCGCGGCCGGAGCCGGGCGAATGGGGCAGCGGGGCGAAGCTCGCGCATTACCGGCGGATCGAGTGGCGCGTGATCCCGGACGCCGCGACCGCCTTCGCGGCCCTGACCAAGGGCGAGGTGGACTGGTGGGAGCAGCCCTTGCCCGACCTGCAGCCGCGGCTCGCCGCCAATCCCGCCATCGCGCTTCAGGTCGCCGACCCGGCGGGCCGCATCGGCATCATGCGGCTTAACCATCTGCACCCGCCCTTCGACGACCTGATGGCCCGCCGGGCCGTCCTGCTGGCGATCGACCAGGAGGCGATGATGCGCGCAGCCGTCGGCGACGACACCGCGCTCTGGGCCACCTGCCGCTGCCTCTTTCCGCGGCACACGCCCTATTTCGCCGACGATGGCGGCGCGTTCATGCCGGCCAGCGTCCCAGCGGCGCAGGCGGCGCTGAAGGCGTCCCGTTACGCGGGCGAGCGCGTCGCGATCCTCGATCCCACGGATAATCCGACCTTGTCCGGCATGTGCCAGGTCGCGGCCGATACGCTGAGCCGGGTCGGCTTCGCGGTGGACCTGCAGGCCGGCGACTACGGCACCTTCATCCAGCGGCGCAGCAGCCGGGAGCCGGTGGGCAAAGGGGGCTGGTCGCTGTTCGTCACCACCGGCGCTGCGGTCGGCCAGGCGACCCCGGCCGTGTCGCCGCTGATGCGCGGGCAGGGGCGGGGCGGCTGGTTCGGCTGGTGGACCAGCGCGGAGGCGGAGGCGCTGACGCAGGCCTGGCTCGACGCTGCCGACGAGGCGGCGCGGGCGGCGATCGCCGGGCAACTGAATCGGCTGGGGATGACCGAGGTGTCCTCGGTGCCCTTGGGGCAGATTTATGCGCGGACGGCCTACCGGCGGACCCTGGCCGGGATCAGGCCGGGGCTTGCGCCCTATCCATGGGGTGTTCGGCCGGCATGACCGAAACCGGGGAACAGAGGGGCTGGCAGCGGAGGCCCGCTTCCTCGTGGACACGATCCTGCCAGGCTTGCCGCCGCTTCTCGCCGTCCCGTTCGGCCTGCTGATCCTGCTCTCCGCCAAGCAGTGGGCGCGCGACCAGGACGCTCAGGAGGCGGCGGCGCCCGGCCAGACCGACCAGGCGCCAACCGGGGCCGCGCCGAGCAGCGACTGCCACAACTCACCCAGCGCCGCGCCGATCGTGCGCTGGTAGAAGTCGCCTGGCTTGACATCGCGGGCGGGCAGCCTGGTCGAGATGTTGCGCTCCTTGGCCAGCCACTCGCGCGCTTCGATCTCGCCGCCGATCTCGTCCACGAGGCCGAGCTTCTGCGCCTGCCGGCCGGTATAGGCGCGCCCATCGGCCAGCTTGCGGACGGCGTCCGCGTCCATGTGCCGCCCCTCCGCCACCATGCCGACGAACTGGTCGTACATGTCGGCGACCAAGCCGTTCAGATAGGCCCGCCCTTGCGGGGTCAGGGATCGCGTAAGGCTGGGCTGGTCCTTGAGCGGCCCCGAGGTGACCGCCTCGGCCGAGATGCCCAGCCGCGCGAGCAGGCCGGACACCTCGCCCGTCTGCAGGATCACCCCGATCGACCCGGTCAGCGTCGCCTCCCGCGCGAAGATCCGGGTTGCCGGCAAGGCCACCATGTAGCCGGCCGAGGCCGCGGTGCCGCGCATGACGGCCACGACCGGCTTGGCGGCGGCCACGCGCAGCAGGGCGCCGCGCAAGCTCTCGCCGCCGGCGACGGAACCACCGGGGCTGTCGATCGAGACGATCACCGCCGGCACGCTGCGGTCCCGTGCCAACGCCAGCACCGCCTCGACCAGCTTGCGGTCCTCGGTGATAATGCCGGTGACGTTGACCCGCGCCAGGTGCCGCCCGCCCCCCCTGATGCCGGGCAGCGCGAGCACGCAGACGACGGCGACGGCGGCCAGCACGGCCGCCACCCGCCAAAAGTTCAGGCGGCGCTTGAGGCGCCGCCTGTCCAGGAGGAGGTCGGTTTCCAGCAAAGCTAGCTGTCGCTGCCCTGCTGGTTCCGCCGGCGGATCGCGGCGCCCAGGATGTCGCCCAGCGACGCGCCGCTGTCCGTCGTCCCGAAGTCCTGGATCGCCTGCTTGTCTTCCTCCATCTCGCGGCCCTTGATCGTCAGGCTCAGCTTGCGGCCGGCACGGTCGATCGCGGTGACCTTGGCATCGACCTTCTCGCCCACGGCGAAGCGGTCGGGCCGCTGGTCGCCCTTGTCGCGCGCCAGCTCGGCCCGGCGGATGAAGCCGGTCAGCACGTCGTCCACCTTCACTTCGATGCCGTTGGCCTGCACCGCCGTGACCACGCACGTGACGACGTCGTTCTTGTGGACACGGCTGAGCGTGTCGGCAGCCGGATCATCGTGCAGCTGCTTGATGCCGAGGCTGATGCGCTCCTTCTCGGCGTCGATGTCCAGCACCTTGGCCTGGACCATGCCGCCCTTCTCGTACTTGGCGATGGCCAACTCGCCCGGGTCGTCCCAGGAAAGGTCGGACATGTGCACCATGCCGTCGATATCGGCCGAGATGCCGACGAACAGGCCGAACTCGGTGATGTTGCGGATTTCGCCTTCCACGGTGCTGCCCACCGGGTGCTCGTCCTGGAACTGCTCCCAAGGGTTGCGCTGCACCTGCTTGAGGCCCAGCGAGATGCGGCGCTTGCTGCTGTCCACGTCCAGCACCATCACGTCCACCTCCTGCGAAGTGGCGACGATCTTGCCGGGATGCACGTTCTTCTTGGTCCAGCTCATCTCGCTGACATGGACCAGGCCCTCGACGCCTGGCTCCAGCTCCACGAAGGCGCCGTAGTCGGTGATGTTGGTGACGCGGCCCGAATACTTGGCGCCCGGCGGGTACTTCGCCGCCACGCCTTCCCAGGGATCGGCCTCGAGCTGCTTCATGCCCAGGCTGATGCGCTGTGTCTCGCTGTTGAAGCGGATCACCTGCACCCGCACCTGCTGGCCGATCTGCAGCGCCTCGCTGGGGTGGTTGATGCGGCGCCAGGCGATGTCGGTCACGTGCAGCAAGCCGTCCACGCCGCCGAGATCGACGAAGGCGCCGTAATCGGTGATGTTCTTGACCACGCCGTCCAGGATCATGCCTTCCTTGAGGCCCTGGATCAGCTCGCTGCGCTGCTCGGCGCGGGTCTCTTCCAGCACGGCGCGGCGGGAGACGACGATGTTGCCGCGGGCGCGGTCCATCTTGAGGATCTGGAACGGCTGCGGTGTGCCCATCAGGGGCGCCACGTCGCGCACCGGGCGGATATCGACCTGGCTGCCGGGCAGGAAGGCGATGGCGCCGCCGAGATCGACGGTGAAGCCGCCCTTGACCCGGCCATAGATGGTGCCGTTCACCCGCTGCTGCGCCTCGAACGCCTTCTCCAGGTTGGTCCAGGCCTCCTCGCGCCGCGCCTTCTCGCGCGACAGCACGATGCTGCCGTCCCGGTCCTCGTAGCGCTCGACATAAAGCTCGATATTGTCGCCGGGCTTGACCTCGGGCGCCTGGCCGGGCACCGCGAACTCCTTGAGCGCGACGCGCCCTTCGCTCTTCAGGCCGACATCGACGATGGCGTATTCATCGGTCAGACGGACGACGCGGCCGGTGACGACCGAGCCTTCGAAGCTGTTCTCGCGCCCCATCTGCTCGTCGAGCATGGAGGCAAAGTCCTCCATCCCGGCGGCGGTGCCGTGGCTGGAAGGGCGGTCCATAAGGGCAGTGGCGGAAGATGCCATGTGGGTCGGGGATTCCTGTAATGGCTCCGGCTTGCGGCCAGAAGCATCTGAAGTGCGTGGCCCGGCGGTCCGGGCAGCGGCTCGCCCGCACGGTGCGGCGGGCTGGTTGAACGACAAACCGCCCGTGCCGTTCGGCAGGGCGGCCAGGCCGCGGATGCGACGCGCGCACACATACGATAGCGAGGGCGGAAGTCAAGCCGAACCCAAACGTTCCCGCATTATTCCCAAAGCTTTCACGATCTCGAGGCCTTTGACGAAGGTGGCGTCGGCGTCCAGCCGGGTCGTGTCCAGCAGCACGGCATCGGCCGCCTGGCGCAAGGGGGCCGTTCCGCGCCCGCTGTCCTGTTCGTCGCGTCGCCGCATCTCGGCCTCGACCTGCTCGAGCGAGCCGCCCATCTCCTGCCACCGCCGCCGGGCGCGGGCGGCGAGGTCGGCGGTCACGAACAGCTTGGCCGCCGCGGCCGGGAACACCACCGTGCCGATGTCGCGCCCGTCCAACACCGCGCCGGCCTCGCCCGGAAAGCGGCGCTGGAAGTCGAGCAGCAGGGCGCGCACGCCGGGGTAGCGCGCGGCCGCGCTGGCGGCGGCGTCGGCCTGCGGGCCGCGCAGATCGGCTCGCCCCAGGTCCGCCGCCGCGAGCCCGGCGGCGGCGGCCAGCACGGCTTCCGGGTCCGCCAGGTCGGCGCCAGCATCGAGCGCCCGGCGGCCCACGGCGCGGTACAGCAGCCCGGTGTCGAGATAGCGCAAGCCCAGCTCGGCTGCGAGGCGGCGGGCCAGGGTGCCCTTGCCGGCCGCCGCCGGGCCGTCGATCGCAACCACCAAGCTCAAGCGATGATGGCGCCCAGACTGCGCATCAGGTCGGCAAAGCCCGGGAAGCTGGTGTCGATGAAGCCGGAGTCGTCCACGCGTACCGGCTCCCGGCTCGCGAGGCCCAAGGCCAGTGCGCTCATAGCGATGCGGTGGTCCATATGGGTCGCGACCAGGCCGCCGCCGGGCACGGCATTGCCGCCGTGCACGGCCAGCGTGTCCGCCTCCATTTCGACCCGCACGCCATTGACCCCCAGCAGGGCCGCCGTCGCCGAGAGCCGGTCGCTTTCCTTCACCCGCAGTTCGGCCAGGCCCAGCATCCGCGTGGTGCCGCTGGCGCAGGCCGCGGCCACGGCCAGGACGGGATATTCGTCGATCATGCTGGGCGCCCGCGCGCCGGGCACGACGACGCCGCGCAGACCGGTGTAGGTGGCGGTGATGTCGCCCACGGGCTCCCCGCCTTCCGTGCGCTCGTTGGTGATCTGCAGGTCCCCGCCCATCTCCCGCAGCGTCTCGAACAGCCCGGTGCGGGCCGGGTTGAGCCCGACGCCCCGGACCGTCACGCGCGAGCCCGGCACGATGAGTGCGGCCACCAGCACGAACGCGGCCGAGGAAGGGTCGCCGGGCACCGACACGTCGGCCGCGCGCAGCTCGGGCTGGCCGCGCAGGCTCGCCACGCGGCCGCCGCCCTGCGGCTCGACGACGACCTCCGCGCCGAAATGCCGCAGCATGCGCTCGCTGTGGTCCCGGGTCGGCTCGGGCTCCTCGATGCGGGTCCAGCCCGGCGCGTTCAGCCCGGCCAGCAGCAGCGCCGACTTCACCTGCGCCGAGGCGACGGGCAGGCGGTATTCGATCGGCAGCGCCGCGCGCGCGCCCTGGATGGCAAGCGGCAAGCGGCCGCCGGCGCGGCTGGCGAACTGCGCGCCGCACGCCGCCAGCGGCTCGGTGACCCGGCGCATCGGCCGCCCCCGCAGGCTCGCATCCCCGGTCATCACCGCAAACAGGTCGTGGCTGGCGAGGATGCCGCACAGCAGCCGGGCGGCGGTGCCGGAATTGCCCATGTCCAGCACGTCCGCAGGCTCGCGCAGGCCGCCGATGCCGCGCCCGGCGACGCGCCAGCGGCCCGGCGCGTCCTGCACCACCTCCGCGCCCAGTGCCCGCATCGCGGCGGCGGTGCGCAGCACGTCCTCGCCCTCCAGCAGGCCCTCGATGCGGCTCTCGCCCACGGCCAGCCCGGCGAACATCAGCGCGCGGTGGCTGATGCTCTTGTCGCCGGGCACGCCGATGTCGCCGTTCAAGGGGCCGGCGGGCCGGCGGGCGGTGAGGGGGCGAGGGGCGTGCTCCATGCCGGGCGCTTACCATGCGGCCCCCTTGTTTGACAGCGCCGCCCAGGGGTGGCATGGCCCGCCGCCGCCGATGGTGGACCAAGGTATTTGAGGGTATGTGATGGCCAAGCCTGAACTCGGCACCAAGCGCATCTGCGTCACCGATGGCGTGCGGTTCTACGACCTGGGCAAGGTGCCGGCAGTGTGCCCGAAATGCGGCACCGAGCAGCCGATCGAGCAGCCCCGCCCCCGCCGCACCGGGGGCAACGTGGTCGAAGACAAGCGACTGATCAAAAAGGTGCCCGCCCCCGGCCTGGAGGACGCGGACGCCGAGGTGGAGACCGTCGAGGACGAGGCGGAGGAGGATGTGCTGGAGGACACCTCGGACCTCGAAGACGACGCGGACGCGATCACCACGGACATCGAGGTCGAGCCGGAGACCGACGAGAAGGATATCTGATCGGCACAAGCCTTCGTTGCTGCCTGGGGCAGAGCGCTCCATTTGGTCACTTCGAGCGACTGCCTCGAAGGTGCCTCAGCCTTCCTTTGTCACGTTCCAGAACGTCGCGAACCCGTTCAGCACGCCCTTGAGGCTGGTCCGGTACGCCGTCGCTTGGAAGTACTGGCCCAGCGGGATGAACGGCACCGTCTGTAATGCCCGCCGCTGCAAGGCGCGGGCGATCGGCTTCTGGGCGTCCTGATCAGGGGCGGCGAACCAGGCGTCGCGCAGCGTCTCGATCTCGGCGTCGTCGGGCCAGCCGAACCAGGCATTCGCGCCATTGGCGCGCAAGGCCAGGTGCGCCGCCGGGCTCGACTGGTCGGCGCCGGCGCCGAAGGTGAAGAAGGCGCTCCAGCCGCCCTGGTCCACCGGCGCCTTGCTGGCGCGCCGGGTCAGCACGGTGCCCCAGTCCAGTGCCTGGTAGTCCACCACCAGCCCCGCTTTCTGCATCATGTCCGCGCCCACGTCGGCCATGGCCTTGAGGTTCGGGAAGTCGGTCGGCACGATCAGCGCGACCTTGTCTCCCTTGTAGCCGGCGGCGGCCAGCTCCGCCCGCACGCGCGCATCGTCGCGGGGGCCGAGCAGCGGCGCCATGCCCTCGTCGCTGGCCAGCGGCGTCCCGGGCGTGAACACGCCGCAGCCGTCGCGCCACATCGCCCTGTCCGTGCCCATGACCGCCGTCATGAAGTCCGCCTGGTTCACCGCGCCCAGCAGCGCGCGGCGGATGGCCGGGTTGTCGAAGGGCGGTTGCAAATGGTTCAGCCGCATGAAGCCGATGGAGCCCAGCGGGTCCAGCACCTTGACCTCGAGCCGGTTGTGCCGCCGCAGCAGCGGCAGCAAGTCGGCGCTGGCGAAGTCCCACCAGTCCACCTCGCCGTTCTGCAGCGCAGCCGCCGCGGCGGCCGGGTCCGGCGTGGTCAGCCACTCCACCCGGTCCAGGTGCGCCACCTTCGGCCCGGCCGTGAAGTCGGGCGTCCCCGACGCCCGCGGCACATAGGCCGTGTTGCGTTCGTAGACGGCGCGGGCGCCGGGCACGCGCTCGGCGACGAGGAAGCGGTAGGGGCCGCTGCCGACCATCTCCGTGACCTGCGTGGCGGGCTCGGTGCGCGCCAGCCGCTCCGGCATCATGGCCGGCATGTACACGCCGGACTTGCCCAGCGCGTCGGGCAGCAGCGGGAAGGGGCGCTTCAGCCGGAACAGGATCGTGCGGTCGTCGGGCGCCGATAATTCGTCGGTGGCGGCCAGCAGCGCCTGCCCGAACGTGTCCTTGGCGCCCCAGCGCCGGATGCTGGCCACGCAGTCCCGCGCCAGCACCGGGCTGCCGTCGTGCCAGCGTAGCCCGTCGCGGAGCGTCAGGGTCCAGCGCTTGCCGTCGTCGCCCACCACATGGCCGCCCACCATCTGCGGCGAGGCCTGCAGCTTGCCGTCCAGGCCATACAGCGTGTCGAACACCATGAACCCGTGGTTGCGGGTGACGTAGGCAGTGTTCCAGTGCGGATCGAGCGTCGAGAGATCGGCCTGCGGGATGAAGCGCAGGGTGCGCGCGCCCTGGGCGCGGGCGATCCGGGGTGCGGCGAGGGCGGCCGTGGCGGCGAGCAGGGTGCGGCGGTGCATGGAGGTTTCCCTGAAATGGCCTAGCAGGCGGAGGCGGCGAAGCGGAGCAGGCATTGGGCGTAGCGGGTGGCGAACAGCGCCGTGGTGCCGCCGTAATGGCCGCTGAACCCCTCGGGCTGGTCCAGGATCAGCAAGCCGCCGAGCCGCCCGCGCAGCCGCTCGAACAACGCGCGTCGCCCCGGCAGGTCGCCCGCGAAGGGGTCGGCCTGGAACTGCGCGACCGCAAGCCCCGTGCGGGCGGATCAGGAAACCTGCCAGTAGAACCTGCCAGTAGAACCAGTGCGGAGCGCATCGCCACTCCCCCCAAGCCGCCTACGTCAGCCGACCGACACCGCCAGCCGGACCCGCGCGGCCGCGTACTCCTGCGCCAGCCGCGCCACCAGCGCGGCCGCGGGCACCACCGCACCCACCGCGCCGATCCCCTGGCCGGACCCCCAAATGTCCTTCCAGGCCCGCTTGCGGTCCGGCCCGAAATCCATCTTCGACGGGTCGGACACCGGCAGCTTGTCGGGATCGAGCCCGGCCGCGAGCAGGCTCGCCCGCAGGTAGTTGCCGTGCACGCCGGTGATCAGGTTCGTGTAGACGATGCTCTCCGCCCCACCGTCCACCAGCGCCTGCTTGTAGGGGTCGGCGGCATTGGCCTCCGCGGTCGCGATGAAGGCGCTGCCGACATAGGCGAGGTCCGCCCCCATCGCCTGCGCCGCGAGCACCGCCGCCCCGGTGGCGATGGCGCCCGAAAGCGCCACCGGGCCGTTGAACCAGGCGCGGATCTCCTGGATCAGCGCGAAGGGCGACAAGGTGCCGGCATGGCCGCCGGCGCCGGCGGCGACCGCGATCAGGCCGTCGGCGCCCTTCTCGATCGCCTTGCGGGCAAAGCGGTCGTTGATGACGTCGTGCAGCACCAGTCCGCCATAGGCGTGCACCGCCTGGTTCAGCTCCGGCCGGGCGCCCAGCGAAGTGATGACCAGCGGCACCTCGTGGCGCACGCAGGCCTCGAGATCATGGTCGAGCCGCGTGTTGCTGCGATGGACGATCTGGTTGACCGCGAACGGCGCCGCCGGCCGGTCGGGATGCCGGGCGTCCCAGTCCGCCAGCGCGTCTTGGATGCGCTGGATCCAGTCGCCAAGGGCATGCTCGGGCCGGGCGTTCAGCGCGGGGAACGACCCGACCACGCCCGCGGTGCACTGGGCGATCACCAGCTCCGGGTTGGAGATGATGAACAGCGGCGCCGCGATCACGGGCAGGCGGAGGCGGGCGAGCGGGGCGGGCAGGGTCATGGCGCCGATCCTGGCACAGGCGTGATGGGCTGGGTCAAGCCACGCCGCAGTTGCCGGTTGACGGGTCCGCACGCGGCACGGATAGAGTGGGGCCACGCTGAACCGCGCCCGCAACGACGGCGCAGACGGAGGAAACCATGCTGACCCGCGCCGCGGCGGCCCTCGCCGCCCTCATCATCGCCGTGCCCGGCGCCCGTGCCGACGAGACCGTCCGCATCGCCTATATCGATCCGTTGAGCGGCTCGCTCGCCGCCACCGGGCAGTTGGGCGAGCAGCATTTCCGCTTCGCCATCGACCGGGTGAACGCCGCCGGCGCGGCCGGGCCCGGCCGCAAACTGGAGCTGGTGCCGCTCGACAACGAGGTCAGCCCCGAGAAGTCGCTGACCCTGCTGCGTAAGGCGGTCGACGACGGCATCCACTACATCACCCAGGGCAACGGCAGCTCGGTGGCGTTCGCGCTGTCGGACGCGGTTGCCAAGAACAACCGGCGGGCGCCGAACCAGGCGGTCATGTTCCTGAACTACGCCGCGGTGGACCCGGGCCTGGTGAACGAGAAGTGTACCTGGTGGCATTTCCGCTTCGATGCGGACGTGGACATGAAGATGCGCGCGCTGTCCGACTACCTGGTCGGCCAGCCCGCGGTGAAGAAGGTCTATATCTTCAACCCCGACTACTCGTTCGGCCAGTCGGTCGAGAAGGCCGCGCAGACCATGCTGGCCAACCGCCGTGCGGACCTGCAGGTGGTGGGCACGGAGCGGGTGCCGCTGGGCAAGGTGAAGGACTTCACGCCTTACATCCAGAAGATGCAGGCGTCCGGCGCCGATGCGGTGGTGACCGGGCTGTGGGGCGCGGACCTGTCCCTGCTCGCCAAGGCGGCGCAGGATTCCGGCTACAAGGGCACCTTGTTCACCTACTACCTCGGCTCGTCCGAGGTCATCGCCGGGGTCGGCCCGGGCGGCCAGGGCTATGCGCAGATCAGCGAGTACCACGCCAACGTCGGCAACCCCGAGCTGGAGAAGATGGCGGCGGCGTTCGAGGCCAAGTACAAACAGAAATTCTTCTACTGGCGCGTGATCGAGACGGTGGAGATGCTGGCCGCCGCCATGAAGCAGGCCGACAGCAGCGACCCGGCCAAAGTCGGCCAGGTGCTCTCCACAATGCGCTGGAAGGGTCCGCTGGGCGAGGTGACGATGCGCGAGGACAACCATCAGCTGCTGCAGCCGATGTTTGTCTCGGTGCTGAAGCCCGGCATGCCGTTCACCTTCCCCGACCTCAAGATGGGCTTCCAGACCATCAGCCGCATCGAGGCGGAGGCACAGCGGCTGCCGACCACCTGCAAGTTCCAGACGCCGTCCTAAGGCCCGAACCCTCATTAAACCCCTCTCCCGCCCGCGGGAGAGGGCGCGAAGGCGCAATGGAACAACTGCTCCTCATCCTGCTGAACGGCCTGGTCTACGGCATGCTGCTGTTCATGCTCTCCAGCGGGCTCACGCTCATCTTCGGCATGCTCGGCGTGCTGAACCTGGCGCAGGCCAGCTTCTACATGCTCGGCGCGTTCCTGGCCTACACCATCAGCATCCGCATCGGCTTCTGGCCCGCCTTGCTGATCGCGCCCGCGATCGTCGGCGTGCTCGGCGCCATCGTGGAGCGCTGGGGCCTGCGCACCGTTCACAAGCACGGCCATGTGGCCGAGCTGCTGTTCACCTTTGGGCTCGCCTTCATCATCGGCGAGATCGTGCCGCTGATCTGGGGCCGCCTGCCCGTGCCGTACCGGGTGCCCGCCGAGTTGGACTTCCCCTTGTTCCGCATCGCCGGCAACGCCTACCCCGCCTATCGCCTGTTCATGATGGGCGTCGGCATCGCCATGTTCGTGGGCCTGTTCGCGGCCCTGGCGCGGACCCGGCTGGGCCTGGTGGTGCGGGCGGCACTCACCCATCCGGAGATGGTCGGCATGCTCGGTCATGACGTGCCGCGCGTCTTCACCCTGGTGTTCGGCGCCGGCTGCGCCCTGGCCGGGCTGGCAGGCGTGATCGCCGGCAACGCGTTCACCACCGAACCCGGCATGGCCCGGTCGCTCGGCGCCATCGTGTTCGCGGTGGTGGTGATGGGCGGGCTCGGCAGCATCTGGGGCGCGCTCATCGCCTCGCTGCTGATCGGCCTCGTGCAGACGGCCAGCATCAGCCTCGACCTGCCGCTCGGCGCAGCACTGGGCCGGGTCGGCATCCCGGTCAACACCGCCTACCTCACCGACCTCTGGCAGGTCAGCATCGCCCGGGTGGCGCCGGTGGTGCCCTACGCGCTGCTGATCCTGATCCTGGCGCTGCGGCCGCGCGGGCTGATGGGGACGCGCAGCGCGTGAGTGCCACGATCCTGGAACGCCCGCGCGCACCCTCGGCCGGCCGCATGGCGCTGCCCTGGCTGCTGGCCGCCGCCGCCGCCCTGATCCTGCCGCACATCGTGCCCGGCGGCTTCGGCCTCTCGCTGCTGTGCCGCATGGGCATCGCCATCGTGTTCGCGCTCAGCTTCAACATGCTGCTCGGCCAGGGCGGCATGTTGGATTTCGGGCACGCGGTGTTCCTCGGCCTGGGCGGCTTCCTGGCCATGCACGCCATGCGCCTGGCCGACGCGGGCGTGTGGCTGCCGGCGCCGCTGCTGCCGCTGGTGGGCGCGGTGGGCGGGCTGTTGCCGGCGCTGCTGGCCGGCTGGGTCGCCACCCGCCGGGCCGGGACCGCCTTCGCCATGATAACCCTGGGCGTGGCCGAACTTGCCGTCGCCGTCGTGCTGCTGCTGCCCGGCGTGTTCGGCGGCGAAGAGGGCCTGAACGGCGACCGCTCGGGCGGCCCGCCGGTGCTGGGCTGGGATTTCGGCACCCAGATGCAGGCCTACCACGTCATCGCCGCCTGGGCTTGGGCCTGCGCGCTGCTGATGTGGCTGTACACACTCACTCCGCTCGGCCGCCTGGCCAACGCGGTGCGCGACAACCCGGAGCGCGTCAGCTTCCTCGGCTACGACCCCGCCCGCATCCGACTCCTGGTCTTCACCTTCAGCGGGCTGTTCGCGGGCGTGGCGGGCGGGCTGGCCGCGCTCAACGACGAGATCATCACCGCGGGCAACATGAACCCCGAGGCCTCCAGCGCCGTCCTGGTGATGACCTTCATCGGCGGCGTCGGCACCTTCTGGGGCCCGGTGATCGGCGCCGTGCTGATCACCTTCCTGTCCGTGGCGCTGAGCACGGTGACCGACGCCTGGCAGCTGTATAGCGGGCTGCTGTTCGTGGCGATGGTGATATGGGCGCCGGGCGGCCTGTCCGGCATCCTGCTCGCGCATGCGCCGGTGGTGCGGGCCGGGCTGGGCGGACGGCTGCTGCCGGCCTATGCCGCGACCCTGCCCGGCCTGGTCCTGGCCTTGGCGGGCACGGTCGGGCTGGCGGAGCTGGCCTTCCGCCTGCAGGCGGTCCGCAACGGCGCCACGCCCCGGCCGGTGCTGGGCTTCGCCGCCGACCCGCAGACGGCGGTGCCGTGGCTGATCGCGGCGGCGCTGCTGGTGCTGGGCGCTTGGCTGGTCCGGCGGGGCGTGCCCGCCGTCCGCGCCGCCTGGCAGGCCGCCAGCGCCGAGGCGCAATCCTCATGAGCCTGCGCGTCACCGGGCTGCACAAGGCGTTCGGCCCCACCAAGATCATCAAGGGCGTGGAGCTGACCATCGCCAGCGGCGAGCGCCATGCCGTGATCGGCCCCAACGGCGCCGGCAAGTCGACCTTGTTCCACTTGATGACCGGGCGGCTCGCCCCCGACGCCGGGCAGGTGCTGCTGGGGGAGCGGGACATCACCGGCCTGCCGGCGCACCAGGTGTTCAACCTGGGCCTGGCGCGCAGCTTTCAGGTGACCAGCCTGTTTCCGCGCCTCTCGGTATTCGAGAACCTGCGCGCCGGCGCCATGCGCTCGGCCGGCTGCGGCCTGGCCTTCTGGCGGCGGCTCGAAGGCTACCGGACCTTGCGGGACCGCTCGCAGGAACTGCTGGAGCAGCTGGGCCTGGAACGGCGGCGCGACGTGCTGGCGGGCAATCTCGCCTATGCGGAGCAGCGCGCGCTGGAGATCGGCGTCACCATCGCCGGCGGCGCGCGCACCATCCTGCTCGACGAACCCACCGCCGGCATGAGCCGCGCCGAGACCGAGCGGGCGGTGACCCTGATCCGCCGCGTGTCCGAAGGGCGCACGCTGGTCATGATCGAGCACGATCTCGGCGTGGTGTTCGACCTGGCCGACCGCATCTCGGTGCTGGCCGATGGCCGCGTCATCGCCTCCGGCCCGCCCGACGAGGTGCGCGGCGACGCCGCCGTCCGCACCGCCTATCTGGGCGCGGCCGCCGAGGCGCTGCACTGATGCTGACCGTGCGCGGGCTCGAAGCATGGTACGGCAAGAGCCAGGTGCTGCGCGGCGTCGACCTGCAGGTCGGCAAGGGCGAGATCGTGGCCCTGCTCGGCCGCAACGGCGCGGGGCGCAGCACCACGCTCAAGGCGATCATGGGCGTCGTGGTCCGCCAGGGCGAGATCCGCTTCGCCGACGGCGAGATCGGCCAACTGGCGCCGCACCGCATCGCCCGGCTCGGCCTGGGCTACGTGGACGAGCACCGCGCCATCTTCCCCGACCTCACCGCGCAGCAGAACCTGCTGCTGGGCGAGAAGCCGGGACCCGGCGGCAGCTTCACCCTCGATGACGCCTACGCCCTGTTCCCCCGCCTGCGCGAGCGCGCCGACGCCCCGGCCGGCGCGCTCTCCGGCGGCGAGCAGCAGATGCTGGCCATCTGCCGCACGCTGATGGGCAACCCGGCGCTGCTGATGGTGGACGAACCCACCGAGGGCCTGGCGCCCATGATGGTGCAGACCGTGCGCGAGTTGCTGCAGGCCGTCGCCGCGCGCGGGGTGACGATCCTGCTGGTCGAGCAGAAGCTGGACATCGCGCTCGCGATCAGCCAGCGCTTGTATGTCATGGGGCACGGCCAAATCGTGTTCGAGGGTACGCCCGCAAGCCTGGCGGCGAACGCCGGGGTCCGGCGCGAATGGTTGGAGGTATGACGATGGTGGTAGACGTGCAGCGCCACGGCGACGTGGCGGTGATCGCCATGGACAACCCGCCGGTGAACGCGCTCGGCTTTGCGCTGCGCCAGGGGCTGATGCAGGCGCTGGCGCAACTGAAGGGGGAGGCGGGCCTGCGCGCCATCGTGCTGTCCGGCACCGCGCGGGCCTTCAGCGGCGGCGCCGACATCACCGAGTTCGGCAAGCCGATGCAGGAGCCGAACCTGCGCGTGGTGATCTCGGCCATCGAGGACATGCCGGTGCCGGTGGTGGCCGCGATCCAGGGCGTGGCCCTGGGCGGCGGGCTGGAGCTGGCGCTGGGCTGCCACGCCCGCGTGGCCTGGGCCGGCGCCCGGCTCGGCCTGCCGGAGGTCAAGCTCGGCCTGCTGCCTGGCGCCGGCGGCACCCAGCGCCTGCCCCGCGTGGTGGGGGTCGAAAAGGCGCTCGCCATGATCGTGACCGGCAACCCGGTCCCGGCCGAGGAGGCGGCGGCCATCGGGCTGGTGGACGCCCTGCTCGAGGGCGCCTGCCCCGATGCCGCGGTGGCCTGGGCGCGCGGGGTGGGCGAACGCCGCCGCGTGCGGGACCGCGAGGAGAAGCTGCAGCCGGCGCGGGACGATGCCGGGCTGATCGACCGCGTGGCCGCCCCCTTGCTGAAGGCCTCCGGCGCCGCCGCCCCGCGATCCTGCGTCGAGAGCGTGCGCAACGCGGTGACCCTGCCCTTCGAGCAGGGCGCCGCCGCCGAGCGCGGCTTGTTCGAGGCGCTGGTGAAGGGCGACGAGAGCCGCGCCCAGCGCCACGCCTTCTTTGCCGAACGCGAGGCGCAAAAGGCCAAGCTGCCGCCGGGCACCACGCCGCGCCCGGTGGCCAAGGCGGCGGTGATCGGCGCCGGCACCATGGGCGGCGGCATCGCCATGTGCTTCGCCAACGCCGGCATCCCGGTGACGGTGATCGAGATGGAGCAGGCGGCGCTGGACCGCGGCATGGCGCGCATCGCCGAGCTGTATGCGGGCTCCGCCAAGCGCGGCAGCATCACCGCGGCGCAAGCCGAGGAGCGGCGCGGCCGCATCCAGGGCCAGCTCGGCCTCGAGGGCGTGCGCGACGCCGACATCGTCGTGGAGGCGGTGTTCGAGGACATGGGCGTCAAGAAAGAGGTGTTCGCCAAGCTGGACCAGCTCGCCAAGCCCGGCGCCGTGCTGGCCACCAACACCAGCTACCTCGATATCGACGAGATCGCGTCCGCAACCTCGCGGCCCGGCGACGTGCTGGGCATGCACTTCTTCAGCCCGGCCAACGTCATGAAGCTGCTCGAGGTGGTCCGCGGCAAGGGCAGCAGCCCGGAGGTCATCGCCACCGCGGCCGACATGGGCAAGAAGCTGGCCAAGGTCGGCGTGGTGGTCGGCAACTGCTTCGGCTTCGTTGGCAACCGCATGCTGGCCCGGCGCACCGAGGCGGCCGAGCGCCTGCTGCTCGACGGCGCCAGCCCGCAGGAGGTGGACCGCGCGCTGACCGATTTCGGCTTCCGCATGGGGCCCTTCGCCATGTCCGACCTGGCCGGCCTCGACATCGGCATGCGCATCCGCAAGGCCTTCGGCAAGCGCGCCCCGGTGGCGGACGCCATCACCGAGGCCGGCCGATACGGCCAGAAGACCGGCAGCGGCTACTACGTGTATGAGGGCCGCACGGCCAAGCCCGACCCCGAAGTGGACCGCATCATCGCCGCGGAATCGGCCAAGCTCGGCATCACCCGCCACCCCGTGCCGCAGGACGAGATCATCGAGCGGCTGGTCTATCCCATGATCAACGAGGGCGCGCGCATCCTGGAGGAAGGCATCGCCGAGCGGCCCGGCGACATCGATGCGATCTGGCTGCACGGCTACAACTGGCCCGCCTGGCGCGGCGGACCCATGTTCTACGCCGACCTGATCGGCCTCGCCCACATCCGCGACCGCCTGCAGGATTTCGCCGGCGCCACCGGCGACGCCTCGCTGCGGCCGGCGCCGCTGCTGTCGAAGCTGGCGGATGCGGGGCAGGGGTTCAGCGGTGCCAAGGCGGCCTGATCCCCACCCCTGGGAGGCCAGCTACCCGCCCGGCCTGCGCTGGGACGTGCCGATCGCGACCGGCACGGTGCCGCAACTGCTCGGCCGCGCCGTGACCGCCTACGCCGGCCGGCCCGCCATCGACTTCCGTGGCCGCACCATCACCTACGCCGAGCTGGGCCGCCGGGTCGACCGGGCGGCGCGGGGGCTGGCCGCCCTCGGCCTGCTGCCGGGCGACGCGGTGGCCCTGCTGCTGCCCAATACGCCGGCGCACCCCGTCGCCTTCTTCGGCGTGCTGCGGATGGGCGGCCGCGTGGTGCATCTCAGCCCACTCGACCCCGCCCGCTCCGTTGCCCGCAAGCTGGCCGATAGCGGCGCCCGCACGCTGATGACGACCAACCTGCCCGGCACGCTGCCGCAGGCGGTGCAGGCCTGGCAGGAGGGCGCCTGCGACCGGCTGATCGTGGCCGAGGACGCGGACTGGGGCGGTATTGGCGCCGGGCTCGCCGTACCCGGCGGCGCCCGCACCCTCGATGGGCTTGATGGGCCGGACCTCGCCTGGCCCGAAGCCGCGCCGGACGACGTGGCCTTGCTGCAATATACCGGCGGCACCACCGGCCTGCCGCGGGCGGCCATGCTGACCCATGCCAACCTGACCAGCACCGTCAGCATCTACGACGCCTGGAACCAGGGCATCGGCCGCGCCTACCACCGCGGCGACCGCGTGATGTGCGTGCTGCCGCTGTTTCACATCTATGCCCTGACCGCCGTGCTGCTGCGCGGCCTCGCCAACGGCGCCGAGCTGCTGCTGCGGCAGCGCTTCGACGTGGAATCGGCGCTGGCCGACATCGAGAGGGGCCGCTGCACCCACTTCTTCGGCGTGCCGACGATGTGGATCGCCATCGTCAACCACGAGGGCATTGCCAGCCGCGACCTCTCCAGCCTGCGGGTGGCAAGCTCCGGCGGCGCCGCGCTGCCGGGCGAGATCATCGGGCGGTTTCACCAGCTCACCGGGCTCCGCCTGGGCGGCGGCTGGGGCATGACGGAAACCGCGCCCGCCGGGACCAACCTGCTGCCGGGCCGGGTGCAGCGGCCCGGCGAGATCGGCGTGCCGCTGCCCGGCATCGAGATGGACGTCGTGGCGCTCGATGATCCCCGCCGCGTGCTGCCCGCGGGCGAGGTGGGCGAGGTGCGCATTCGCGGCCCCAACGTCATGCCGGGGTATTGGAACCGCCCGGCCGAGAACGCCGCCGCCTTCGTCGACGGCTGGTTCCTGACCGGGGACGTCGGCCGCATGGACGCGGACGGCGTGTTCACGCTGGTGGACCGCAAGAAGGACATGCTGATCTCCGGCGGCTTCAACGTGTACCCCCGCGCCATCGAGGACGCGATCCACGAGCACCCGGATGTTCAGGAAGCGGCGGTGATTGCGGTGCCCGACCCCTATCGCGGCCAGGCGGCGAAGGCCTACGCCGTCTTGCGCGAAGGCGCCGCCCCGCTGACGCTCGACGGGTTGCGCGCCTTCCTGGCGGACAAGCTGGGCCGGCACGAGATGCCGGCGCAGCTGGAAATCCGCACCCATCTGCCCCACACGCCGGTCGGCAAGCTGGCGAAGCTGGAGCTGGTCGCCGAACTTGCATCACAGGAGCCCCACCATGGTTGAAGCCGTCATCGTCTCCACCGCCCGCACGCCGATCGGCCGGGCCATGCGGGGCGCGTTCAACCTGACGCACGGCGCCGACATGGGCGGGCACGTGATCCGCCACGCCGTGGAGCGCGCCGGGCTGGAGGCGGGCGACGTGGAGGAGGTGGTCATGGGCTGCGCCAACCCGGAAGGGGCCACCGGCGGCAACATCGCCCGCCAGGCCGCGCTGCGGGCGGGCCTGGCGCCCAGCACGGCGGCGATGACCGTCAACCGGTTCTGCTCCTCGGGATTGCAGGCGATCGCGATCGCGGCCAACCGGGTGGTGTGCGACGGCGTGCCGGTCGCGGTCGCGGGCGGGCTCGAGAACATCAGCCTGGTGCAGACCACCATGAACCGGCACCACTACCGGGACGCCTGGCTCGACGAGCACCTGCCGGCCATCTACATGCCGATGATCGAGACGGCGGACAACGTGGCCTCGCGCTACGGCATCAGCCGCGCGGCGCAGGACGAATACGCGCTCGAAAGCCAGCGCCGCACCGCCGCCGGGCAGCAGGCCGGGCGCTTCGACCAGGAGATCGTGCCGCTGCCCAGCACCAAGGCCGTGACCGACAAGGCCACCAACGAGGTGCGCGAGGAAGCAGCCGAGCTGCGCCAGGACGAGGGCAACCGCCCGGAGACCACGCTGGACGGCCTAGCCAAGCTGAAGCCGGTCCGCGGCGAGGACCACTTCATCACCGCCGGCAATGCGAGCCAGCTGAGCGACGGCGCCAGCGCCTGCGTGGTGATGTCGGACAAGGAGGCGGCGCGGCGCGGCCTTGTGCCCATGGGCGTGTTCCGCGGCCTGGCCGTGGCGGGCTGCGAGCCGGACGAGATGGGCATCGGCCCCGTCTACGCCGTCCCCCGCCTGCTGGCCCGGCACGGCCTGACCGTGGACGACATCGAGCTGTGGGAGCTGAACGAGGCCTTTGCCAGCCAGGTGCTGTATTGTGCGGGCAAGCTCGGCATCCCGCACGACCGCCTGAACGTGGATGGCGGCGCCATCTCCATCGGCCATCCCTACGGCATGAGCGGCGCCCGCATGCTCGGCCACGCCCTGATCGAGGGCAAGCGGCGGGGTGCCAAGCGCGTGGTCGTCACCATGTGCATCGGCGGCGGTCAGGGCGCGGCCGGGCTGTTCGAGATCGCATAGGAGCATCGTCATGGACCTGAGCTTCACGGCCGAGGAACGCGACTTCCGCCAGCGGATGCGCGACTTCTTCCACCAGGAAATCCCGCACGCGATCCGCGAGCAGGTGCAACGGGGCGAGCACGTGCCGCGCGACCAGCAGGTGGAGTCGCAGCGCATCCTCAACGCCCATGGGCTGGCGGTGCCGCACTGGCCGAAGCAGTGGGGCGGCCAGGATTGGACGCCGGTGCAGCTCTATATCTACCAGGACGAGATGCAGCAGGCCTGCGTGCCGCCGCCGCTGGGCTTCAACGCCAACATGGTCGGCCCGGTGATCGCCCAATTCGGCTCGGACGAGCACAAGCGCAAGTTCCTGCCCGCCACCGCCAACCTCGACATCTGGTGGTGCCAAGGCTTCTCCGAGCCCGGCGCCGGCTCGGACCTCGCCTCGCTGCGGACCACCGCGGTGCGGGACGGCGACCACTTCGTCGTCAACGGCCAGAAGACCTGGACCACGCTGGCGCAATACGCCGACTGGATTTTCTGCCTCGTCCGCACCAACCCGGCCGTTAAGAAGCAGGAGGGCATCAGCTTCCTGCTGATCGACATGAAGACCAAGGGCGTGACCGTGCGCCCGATCCAGACCATCGATGGCGGCATCGAGGTCAACGAGGTCTGGTTCGACGAGGTGCGCGTGCCGGCCGGGAACCTGGTCGGCGAGGAGAACCGCGGCTGGGACTATGCCAAGTTCCTGCTGGGCAACGAGCGTACCGGCATCGCCCGCGTGGGCGTCAGCAAGGCCCGCATCCGCCGCATCAAGCAACTGGCCGCGTTGGAGCGCGTGGGCGACCGCCCGCTGATCGATGAGCCGCACTTCCGCGAGAAGGTCGCCGCCGTCGAGGTGGAGCTGAAGGCGCTGGAGATGACGCAGCTGCGCGTGGTCGCCGACGAGCGCCGCCGCGAGCGCGGCAAGCCGAACCCGGCCAGCTCGATCCTGAAGCTGAAGGGCTCGGAGCTGCAGCAGGCCACGACGGAGCTGCTGATGGACGTGGTCGGGCCGTATATCCTGCCCTACGACGACCACGAGGATGGCAGCAACGAGCCGCCGGTGGGGCCGGACTACGCCGCCGAGGCGGCGCCGACCTACTTTAATTGGCGCAAAATCTCGATTTACGGCGGCTCGAACGAGATCCAGCGCAACATCGTCGCGAAGGCGATCCTCGGCTTCTAGGCACGTCGGCCTCGGCTGCGGCCCAACTCCGCAGCGGGACGGCCGCACAACCAACACACCAATCCGAACGATTCGTTGTTGACCGAAGACTCGCCTGCTAGGGTTTGCCGTTCCTTGACGAAGGCTTGATTGCACAATTCTTCCTCCTTGACAGTCGGTCGGACCGGGCCGGCGCTGCATCCGCAGCGTTACGGCCGGTCCGTCGCGGCGCCGATCCCATACCCGAGCTGGCATGCGGCCCGGGACAGGGTATTGGCCGCGCTGGCCGCCGGCGACCCGGAAGTGGTCATCACCGGGCGTTCCGGCACCGGCAAGACGGCCCTCCTGAACGAACTGACCGGGTTCCTCCGGGCGGATGGGTGGGCGGTGTCCACGGCGCTCTATGGCGGCGTCCTGACCCGGCCCGCCGCCTTCACCGCCTCAGACCTGGCTGCCCCGGCCGTTTCCAGGCCCGCCGTGCTGCTGGTCGACGAGGCGGACCGCCTGACCGAGAGCGAACTCCAGGCGCTCCAGGGCCAGCCCGGAACATGCCTCGTGCTGGCCGGCCTCGACAGCCTTCGCGACCGATGCGCCGGCCGCATGCATGTCGCCCTCGAACCACTGGCGCCGAACGAGGCGAAGACGTTCGTGGCGCTCTGGCTGACGCTGGCCGGGCATCCTCCGACGCGGCTGCAACCAGACGCGGTCGCCCGCGCGGCCGAACTGTCCGGCGGCACGCCGCGGCTGCTCGCCCAATTGCTGGGCGCGGCCGTGTGGCTTGCCGACGAGGACGGGGCCGAGCAGGTGGGCGAGGCACATGTCCGCAGCGTGGCGGAGTTCCGCAGCTTCGGGGCGATCGGGCCGGACGTGTCCGAGCCGCCTGGGCCGGCCGGGCTGGCGCCGCCCCGATCCGTCAGCGCGCAGGAGACGTCGCTGCCCGCAGCGTCCCTGCTTGCGGAGGCGCAGCCGCTGCCCCGTGGGCGGCCGCGCCGTCCGCTGAACGCCTTCGCCGCTGCCGCGACCGTACTTTTGGTCCTGACCTGGCCCATCCATCGCCAGCCGAGCGCGACCCTGGGCACGGGCGCGCCGAGCGAGCCGGCCAGGATCGACCTGGCGGCACTGCCCGGGCCTGTGGAGCAGGGTCCGCCGCAGGTGGGCCTGGCCGCCTTGGAAGCCACCCCGGAGGCAAGAAGCGACGTTCCCGACGAGCCCGTGATCGCGCAGCCGGAGGCGCAGCCCGAAGCCGCGCCGGCCCCCGCAGCCGCCAGCCCTGCGCTCCCTTCGCCGGCTGTCGCCATCGCGCCGGCGCAGGAAACCGCTCCCTTGCCGCAAAAACCGGCCGAAACCTCGCCCCCAGCCCGGCCTGTCACGATGCCGGCCGCCATGGTTTCGATGCTGGTCCGACGCGGCAACGAGATGCTGGCGCTGGGCGACGTCTCGGCCGCCCGGCTGCTCTACGGGCGCGCCGCCGCCGCCGGCGACACCGCCGCCATGGTCGCGCTGGGCCGGACCTTCGAGGCGGGCGGAACGGCCGCGCGGGCGCCAGACCTGGTCGCTGCGGCCGATTGGTATGGGCGCGCCCAGGCCGGCGGCAGCGCAGAAGCGGCGACGCTGCTGCAGAACCTGGAACGGCACAGGTAACGGACGGGGAGCTGGAAATGGCCGAAGGAAGCACCCGCCGCAGCATCATGCTCGGCACCGCCCTGGCCGCGGCGCAGCCGCGACCCGGCGACGCACGGACCCCAGCGCCTGCCGGGTCGCCGACCGCGCGGGCGAATGGCGGCACCGTCGGCCTGGTATCGGGCGGGGTCGACGGCACCTACATCCGGATCGCCGCCGACCTGGCGTCCGTGCTCGACGACGGCGACGTGCTGCGCGTCCTGCCCATCGTCGGCAAGGGCTCGGTGCAGAACCTGGCCGACCTCATTTACCTGCGCGGGATCGACGTCGGCATCGTGCAATCCGACGCGCTGACCTATGTGCGCCGCGAGAACATGTTCCCCGGCGTCGGCCAGGCGATCAACTACATCGCCAAGCTGTATGACGAGGAGGTCCATATCCTCAGCCGGCGAGAGATCGCCGGGGTCGAGGACCTGGCGGGCAAAAAGGTCAATGTCGACGTCCGCGGCAGCGGCACCGCCATGACGGCCGCCGTCGTGTTCGGCAAGCTGAACGTGGCCGTCCAGCCGGTGTACGAACCCCAGGACGTGGCGTTGCAGCGGCTGCGGACGGGCGAGATCGCGGCCCTGGTCTACGTCGCCGGCAAGCCGGCCCGGCTGTTCGCGTCGCTGCCCGCCGACACCCAGCTCCACTTCCTGCCGCTCGCGGCCACGCCCGACCTCATCGAGACCTATCTGCCGTCGCAGCTCGGCCATGACGCCTACCCCGCCCTCGTCGCAGCAGGCGCCCCGGTCGAAACGCTCGCGGTGGGCGCGGTGATGGCCGTCTATGGCTGGACGCCCGGCTCCGAACGCTACCGCAAGGTCGCCCGCTTCGTTGCCGCGCTGTCGGAGAAGTTCGCCCTGCTGCAACAGCCGCCGCGGCATCCCAAATGGCGCGAGGTCGCCCTCGCGGCCCGCGTCCCCGGCTGGACCCGCTTCGTCGTCGAGCCCCCGGCCGAGGTCGCGGTCCCCGGGCCCCGGCGCGGCCGCCTATAGCGCCGGCAGCACGACCCCCCGGCACTCGCCGAACCCGATCGACGCCGCGCCCGGCCGCTGCGCCCGCGCCCGCAGCGCCACTTCGTCGCCGTCTTCCAGGAAGCGGCGAACCTCACCGGAGGGCAGCGTGATCGGCGCCCGCCCGCCCTGGGTGATTTCCAACAGGCTGCCGCTGCCCTCGGGGTTCGGCGACGAGATCGTGCCGGTGCCCAGCAGGTCGCCAGGGTTGAGGTTGCAGCCGTTGCTGGCGTGATGCGCCAGCAGTTGCGCGGGCGTCCAATACAGGTCGGTGGCGCGGCCGAGCGACAGCCGGTGCGGGGCCAGCCGCTGCCGCTTCATGCCCGGCGTCGTCAGCAGCACCTCCAGCTCGAGGTCGAGCGCGCCGCTCTGCTGGTCGAGGGCGTCCAGCAGGTAGGGCAGGGGCGCCGGGTCGCCTTCGGGGCGGGCGGGTTGCGGCACCCGGAACGGCGCCAGGGCCTCGGGGGTGACGATCCAGGCGCTGACCGTGGTGCGGAAGCTCTTGGCCAGGAAGGGGCCGAGCGGCTGATATTCCCAGCCCTGGATGTCGCGCGCCGACCAGTCGTTCAGCAGGCAGTAGCCCGCGATGTGCCGGGCGGCCGCGCCGATCGGGATCGCGGTGCCCAGCGCGTTGCCGGCACCGACCCAGATGCCCAGCTCCAGCTCGTAATCCAGGTTGCGGCTGGGCCCGAAGCTGGGGACGGTCTCCGCGGCCGGCTTGCGCTGGCCGTTCGGGCGCCGCACGTCGCCCGACAGCGACAGCGAGCTGGCCCGGCCGTGGTAGCCGATCGGCACCCATTTGTAGTTCGGCAGCAGCGGGCTGTCCGGGCGGAACTGCTTGCCCACCGCGGTGGCGTGGTGGATGCCGGCGTAGAAATCGGTGTAGTCGCCCACATGCGCCGGCAGGTACATCAGGCAGTCGGCGGCGCGGTGCAGCAAATGCGGCCGCTCGTCGGAGCCCTCCTGCAGCAAGGCGCTGACCGCGTCCCGCAGCGCCTGCCGGGGCGCCTCGCCCATCGCCAGCAAGGCGTTGAGGCTCGGCCCGGCGCAGGCGGCGGCGGCGGCTTGCGCCTCCTCGTCCAGCAGCCCGGCCTCGTGCACCGCGCGCAGATCGAGGATTTCGTCGCCGATGGCGATGCCGCCGCGGGGCGCCCCGGCCAGCGGGCTGAACACGCCCAGCGGCAGGTTCTGGATGGGAAAGTCGGGGTGGCCGCGGGACGAGGCGACCCAGCTTTGCAGGCTGGGATCGTGCGTGTGGTCGATCATGGGCGCGCCGGGTCGAAATGCTTCGGCAATCCCGCCCAGCAGTCCTGGTAATCCGCCTGCAGCTGCGGCGCCTCGGCGGCATAGCGGGAGACGCGCTGCGGATGCCGGCTCTCGAACATGAAGGCCATGGTTCCATCCAGCTTGCGGGGCTTCAACTCGGCGCGGCTGGCCTGCTCGAAGGCGTCCGCGTCCGGGCCGTGCGGCAGCATGGCGTTGTGCAGGCTGAACCCGCCGGGCGCGAATCCCCGCGGCTTGGCGTCGTACTGGCCATAGACCAGGCCCATGAACTCGCTCATGACGTTCATGTGGTACCAGGGCGGCCGAAACGTGTCCTCGGCCACCAGCCAGCGGTCGGGGAAACAGACGAAGTCCACGTTCGCCGTGCCCGGCGTCTCGCTGGGCGCAGTCAGCACCGTGAAGATGCTGGGGTCGGCGTGATCGAACAGCAGCGGCCCCACCGGCGAATACCGGCGCAGGTCGTATTTATACGGCGCGTAGTTGCCGTGCCAGGCGACCACGTCGAGCGGCGACTGGCCGATATCGGCCTGCCACAGCGTGCCGCCCCATTTGACTGTCATGCGGGAGGGAGTCTCCCGGTCCTCGTAGGCCGCGACGGGGGTCATGAAGTCGCGCGGATTGGCGAGGCAGTTGGCGCCGATCGGGCCGCGCTCGGGCAGCGTGAAGGCGCCGCCATAGTTCTCGCAGACGTAGCCGCTGGCAGGCCCGGCAGGCAGCTCGGCGCGGAACTTCACGCCGCGCGGGATGACCGCGATCTCGCCGGGCTCGATCAGGATCACGCCGAATTCGGTGCACAGCCGCAGCCGCCCCTGCTGCGGCACGATCAGCAGCTCGCCATCGGCATCGTAGAAATACTCGTCCTGCATCGAGCGGGTGGCGCCATAGACGTGCGCGGCGATGCCGGACTGCGCGCCCGCGTCGCCCGCGGTGGTGATGGTGCGCATGCCCTCGATGAAGCTCTGCGGCCCCTCCGGCAGCGGCAGCTTGTCCCAGCGCAGCGGCGCGGGCGGCAGCTCGACCTCGGCGCAGGGCGCGGTGCGCCACAGCCCGGCATCGGCCCGCCGGAAGCGGCCCCAATGCCGCACGGTGGGGCGGATGCGATACAGCCAGGACCGCTCGTTGGTCGTGCGCGGCGCCGTGAACGGGCTGCCGGATAGCTGCTCGGCATAAAGGCCATAGGGGCAGCGCTGCGGCGAGTTGCGGCCGACGGGCAGCGCGCCGGGCAGCGCCTCGGTCTCGAAGCCGTTGCCGAAGCCGGTTTGGTAGGCGAGCGAAGTGCGGACGGCGACGTTCACGGCGGGCCTCCTTGCGCGATGCGGATGGCGTCCAGCACCACTTGCTGGTCGCCGATATGGTTGGCCAGCAGCAGCACCAGCTGCGCGTCGAGCCGGCGCGACGTGGCCGGGTCGAGCCCATCATGCGCCGCCACGAGCGCTGCGAACAGGCCGTCAGGGTCGGCCAGGCGCGGCGAGAGGTCGAGCGTCATGCCAGTTCGGGCGTCATGCAAGTTCGAGCGCGGGCTGCATGAGCGCGTGGCCGATGGCGGCGCGGATGCGCGCGGGGTCGTAGCGGCGGAACAGGGCAAGCACGTGCTGGTCCGGCCGCAGCAGCACACAGGCGCCGGGAAAGGCGCCATACCGGGCGGCGGCAAGCCCGGTGCAGGGCAGGGCGACGAGGCCGAACCCGTCCGCCGCCGGCAGCGGGCCTGTGGGCTCGAACACCAGCGCCGTGAACCCCCGCACACGCTGCAGCAGCCAGCCGCCCTCGATCGGCGCGTCCACCGCCGGCGTGCCCGGCGGCAGGCAGTCGGGCCACCCGTCCCCCGATGCATGCAGCGGGCTGTCCGCCATGGTGTAGGGCCGCGAGAGCCGGCCGGAGTTCACCAGCGGCCGCGCGAACGCGTGCTGCCCGGCAAGCGCCAGCGCGGCGTCGCGATACGCCAGGGCGGCCTCGGTCTTGGGCGTGATGAAGTCGGTCGCCCGCGTGCTGTGCAGGATGTTCTCGTCCGCCGCCGGCACGCGCTCGTCGTCATAGGTCCGCACCAAGGCCGCGGGCGCCCGGCCCGCGATCACCGCGGCCAGCTTCCAGGCGAGGTTGTCGGCGTCCTGCACCCCGCCGTTGCCGCCGCGGGCGCCGAACGGGCTCACCTGGTGCGCGCTGTCGCCCACGAACACCACGCGGCCGTGCACGAACCGCTCCAGCCGCCGGCAGCGGAAGGTGTAGATGCTGACCCATTCCAGCTCGAACACCGCCTCCGGCCCCAGCATCGCCTGCACGCGCGGGATGACCCGTTCCGGCAGCACCTCCAGCACGGGGTCGGCGTCCCAGCCGAGCTGGAGATCGATCCGCCACACATTGTCCGGCTGCTTGTGCAGCAGGGCGGACTGGTTGCGGTGGAACGGCGGGTCGAACCAGAACCGGCGCTCGGCCGGGACGTCGGCCTGCATGACCACGTCGGCGATCAGGAAGCGGTCGCGGAACGTGCGGCCGGTGAAGGGCAGGCCGAGCGCCCGCCGCACTTGGCTGCGCGCGCCGTCGGCGGCCAGCAGCCAGTCGGCGGTCAGCGTGTAGGGGCCGTCCGGCGCCTCCACTTGGAGGGTCGCGCCGCTCGCGTGCGGCTGCACGCCGGCCAGGCGATGGCGCCAGCGCAGGTCCACCAGGCCGGTGGCCAGACAGGCCTCCACCAGCCATTCCTCGACGTAGTACTGCTGCAGGTTGATGAAGGCCGGGTACTGGTGCCCGGCCTCCGGCAGCAGGTCGAACGCGAACAGCGGCCGGTCGCCCCGGAACACCCGGCCGGTGTTCCAGGTCACGCCCTTGGCCAGCATCCGCTCGCCCAGGCCGAGCCGCCCAAAAATTTCCAGGCTGCGCTTGGCCACGCAGATCGCGCGGCTGCCGGTGCTGACGGTGTCGTCCTCGTCCACCACCACCACCGGCACGCCCTGCTGCGCCAGGTCCAGCGCCAGCGTCAGCCCGACCAGCCCCGCACCCACCACCACGGCCGGGTGGTGGCCGCCTGCCCCCCGTCCGGCCTGGTAGCGAGGCGAGGCGTGCGGCATCAGGCCTCCGCGGTGGGCACCGGCGCGCCCTGCTCCAGCGCGCGCCACATCTCGACGTCGCGCTCGGCGGTCCAGATGCGGGGGTGGTCGAGGCCGCGCGCCTCATCATGCGCGCGCGTGACGTTGAACGGCATGCAGTGCTCGAAGATGACCCAGTGCCCGTATTTGGGCCGCATCTCGGCCATCGCCTGGTCGTACACCGCCTTCAGCGGCGCTCCCCCGGCGCTGGCGCGCTTGACGATGGCGAACAGGTCGGCGGTGAAGGCGCGCGTGCCCTCGATGGCCTCCTCGCACTCCTGCGCGTTCACCAGGCTGCGGCCGCGGCCGGGCACCAGCGCCTCGGCGCCGAGCGCTGCCGCGGCCGCTAGCGTCGCCGGCCAGTCGGCGAAATGCGCGTCGCCGCAATAGGGCGTGGCGCCGAACTCCACCACGTCGCCGCTGTATAGCACGCGCTCCTTGGGCAGCCAGACGACGGTGTCGCCGGCGGTGTGGCTGCGGCCGATATGGATGATCTGCACCTCGCGGCGGCCGAGATAGAGCGTCATGCGCTTGTGGAAGGTGATCGTCGGCCAGGTCAGGCCGGGGATGCCCTCCTTGCCGCGGAACAGCCGCGGGAAGCGGCCGATCTCGCTGTCCATGTCCTGCTGGCCGCGCTCGACCGTCATCTCCCGGCACACGTCCGACGCGATCACCTCGGCGTTCTTGTAGCCGCTCGCGCCCAGCACGCGGACCGCGTGGTAGTGCGTGAGCACCACATGGCGCACCGGCTTGTCGGTGACGGTGCGGATGCGCGCGACCACGTCCGCGGCCATGGCGGGCGTCGCCTGCGCGTCCACCACCAAAACGCTGTCGTCGCCGATCACCACGCCGCTGTTGGGGTCCCCCTCGGCGGTGTAGCCATACAGGCCCGGCCCAAGCTCGTCGAAGCTGATCACCTTCTCGGCAAGGTCCTTGGTGCTGGCGAAGCCGGTGGCCGAGACGGTGGCCGAGACGGTGGCCGAGACGGTGGCCGAGACGGGGGCGGAGCCGGGCATGAGATCACTTTCGGTCTTAGGCCCGACACGCTATTCCAGCCGGGCGCGGCCTTCAACAATCGGCCGCCCCGGGGAGGGTCGCATGCTCGGATTGATGCAAACGCAGCCGTTGCTGATCTCGTCCATCATCACCCATGCCGCCCGGCACCACGGCGCCGCCGAGGTGGTGTCCCGCCTGGTGGACGGTGCGGTGCACCGCACCACTTATCGACAAGTCGAGACGCGGGCGCGCCGCCTGGTCCGCGCGATGCAGGCGCTCGGCGTGGCCCCGGGCGACCGGGTGGCGACACTCGCTTGGAACAGCCACCGCCATCTCGAGCTGTACTACGCCGTCTCCGGCATGGGGTCGGTGATCCATACGGTCAACCCGCGGCTGTCGCCCGACGACATCGCCCATATCCTGAACGACGCCGGCAGCGTCGTGCTGTGCGCGGACCTCACCTTCGCGCCCCTGGTCGAGGCGATCGCCTCCCGCGTCCCGGGCGTCCGTGCGGTGGTCATGCTGGCCGATGAGGGGCAGATGCCGGCGCTGGCCCTGGCGCCGGGCCAGCGCCTGCTTTGCTACGAGACGCTGCTGGCGGACGCCGGCGAGGACTACGAATGGCCGGCGCTGGACGAGGCCGCGGCGAGCGCCCTGTGCTACACGTCCGGCACCACGGGCCGGCCCAAGGGCGTGCTGTACAGCCACCGCAGCACCCTTATTCACGCCTACGCCATCAACATGGCGGACGTGTTCGGGCTGCGCAGCCTCGACCGCGTGATGCCGGTGGTCCCCATGTTCCACGTCAACGCCTGGGGCCTGCCCTATGCCGCGCCCATGGCCGGGGCGGCCATAATCATGCCCGGACGCCACTTGGACGGCCCCAGCGTCCACGCCCTCATGCAGGAGGAACGCGTGACGCTCTCGGCCGGCGTGCCGACCGTCTGGATGGGGCTGCTGCAGCACTTGCGCGGCACGGGCGGCACGCTGGACACGCTGCGGCGCCTGGTCTGCGGCGGCTCCGCCTGCCCGGCCATGCTGATCGACAGCTTTCGGCAGGACTACGGCGTGCGGGTGGACCATGCCTGGGGCATGACCGAAACCAGCCCGCTCGGCACTTTCTACGGTCCCAAGCCCGGCTTCGAGGCGCTGCCCGCGGCCGAGCAGGACCGGCTGCGCTACAAGCAGGGCCGGGCGGTGCCGGGCTTGCAGATGCGTATCGTGGACGACCAGGGCGCCGACCTGCCCTGGGACGGCACCACCTTCGGCAACCTCGAGGTGCGCGGCCCCTGGGTCACCCGCCGCTACATGAACGCCGCCGAGGACGCGACCAACGCGGCCGGCTGGTTCGCCACCGGCGACGTGGCGACCATCGACCAGCACGGGCTGCTGGCGATCACCGACCGCACCAAAGACGTGGTGAAGTCGGGCGGCGAGTGGATCAGCTCGATCCAGTTGGAGAACATCGCCGTATCGCACCCCGACGTGGCCGAGGCCGCGGTGGTGGCCGCCCGGCACCCGAAATGGGACGAGCGCCCGCTGCTGATCGTGACCGCCAAGCCCGGCCGGTCCGTGGACCCCGCCGGGCTGCTGGCGCTCTATGACGGCCAGGTCGCCAAATGGTGGACGCCGGACGAGGTGGTGGTGGTCGACGACCTGCCGCATACCGCCACGGGCAAGCTTAACAAGCTGGCGCTGCGCCAGCAGTTCCGGGACTTCAAGCTGGCGTCCCTGCTGGAGTAGGCCCTGCTGATCCGGCGTTTACTGCAGAAACCCCCAGCGCTCCACCGCCGGCTCCGCCGCCGACCAGGCCCAGCGGTCGGCCTGGCGGCAGAGCGTCGTGGTGAACAGCTCCCGCGTATCGTCCACCACGCTGAACACCACCTCGCGGCAGGTCGCCAGCGGAGTCGCGAACTCGCGCACCACCGCCAGCTCGCCCCGCTGGTTGCCGATTGGGATGCTGTGGCGGATCTCCCACAGCCGGGGCTCGTTGAGCGGCGCCGCCCCGGCCACGGCCGCAATGGCGTCCTGCTCGCCGGCCTGGCGGCGGCGCACCACGTATTTGCGCAGCTCGTCCACCCCGGCCCGCACGCCGATGCCCACCGCGATGCCGACCGCCGGGTTCCCCGTCGCCGACCCGGCGCCCGCGGCCGCGGCCACCCCCGCCACGTCGGAGACCACCGCGCAGCCGCCCAGCAACGGCAGCAGCGCCAGCACCGCCAGCCTCACTGCAGCCAGCCTCACTGCAACCCGCCCCAGCGCGCCGTGGAGGGCTCGGCCGAGGCCCAGCGCCACGCCGTGCCGTCCCGGCAGATGGTCGCGGTATAGAACGACCGCGCCGGCCCGGCGCGCGTCGTCGTGTCCACCGAGAAGACAATCTCCTTGCAGCGGAACCCGAGCGCCCCGAACTCGCGGCTCACCACCACCTCACCCTGCGCGTCAACTTCGATTGGCAGGGTGTGCTGCACCGACCACGGACCGACCACGTTGACCGGCAGCGGCCCGGCCGCCTGGGCGATGTTGTCCTGCTCGGTCTTGTGCACCCGCCGCGTCGCGTATTTCAGCCCTTCGTTGGCCAGCGAGTTCACGCCCAGGCCGACCGCGGCGGCCAAGGTGGCGTTTTTGGTGATGGCGGCGCCGGTCGCAGCGCCGGCCACGCCCGCCAAGGTGGCGGTTCCCTCGGTCAGCAGGCTCCCGCACCCCCCAAGCGCCAGCGAGGCCACCAGCCCGATCCGTCCCAGCACGCGCCCCACCCTCGTCGCCCCCACCCTCGTCGCCCCCGCCCTCGTCGCCACGGACGCACTATGGCCGGGCCACGCTTGGCCGGCTAGAGCGGTAACGGAACAGGTGAACCCACCTGGTCCGAGGTTCCGCGTTCTTAGTCAAAGGCCTAGGCCGCTTCGGGCCGCCGCGGGGTGAGGACCACGCCGGTCATGGTCTGCACCGTCGCGCCGTCCTGGTTCAGCGTCGTGGTCAGGAAGGTGATGATGCCGCGATCCGGCCGCGAGCGGGACGGGCGCATCTCCTTGACCTCGAGCACGACGTGCAGCGCGTCGCCGGGCCGCACCGGGCGCGGCCAGGCGAGCTTCTCGATCTGCGCGCCCATGCCGCCGCCCTTGATGCGGCCCAGCCCGGCCTCGTATTGCAGCTGCATCGACAGGCTGGCCGTGTGCCAGCCGCTGGCGACCAGCTCGCCGAACTGGCTCGACTTGGCCTGCTCCTCGTCCAGGTGCTGCGGCTGCGGATCGAATTCCTCGGCATAGGCGACGATCCGCTCGCGCGTCATCGGCACCGTGCGGGAGGTGAAGCGTTGCCCCGGGTGGAAGTCGTCATAGTACATGTCGTTCATGCCCGCCCCTTGAACCACGCGCCCCCGGCCACGGAAAGCGCGTTGACCAGCCCCATGGCCGCGAGCCCCGCGCCCAGCGCCAGGAACACCAGGTGCAGCGAGCCCGCCCAGTGCAGCGCCAGCCAGCCACCGCCCACCGCGATCGCCATGCGGAGCACTGCCGCCGCCAACGGCCAGGCCAGCCGCCCCGCGCCTTGCGAGGCGAAGTAGAGCGCCATGCCCAAGCCGAAGAAGCCATAGAACGGCCCGGTCGCCCGGAGGTAGGCGGCGCCGGCCGCGAGCATGTCGGGGTCCCGGCCGAACAGGCCCAGCCAGGCGCCGGGCCAGGCGGCGGCGGCCAGCCCGATCGCTTCCGTCAACGCGAAGGCCACGCCCGCGCCCACCCAGGCCACCCGCAGCGCCCGCGCCCGCTGCCCCGCGCCGATATTGGTGCCGACCAGGGCCACCAGCGGCGCCCCCAGCCCGAACACCAGCGGCACCAGCAGGTATTCGAGCCGCGACCCCGCCCCGTAGCCGGCGATGGCGCCGGTGCCGAAATGCCCGACGAAGGCTGTGGCCGCCGTGACCACCAGCTGTGTCTGCACCGACACCATCGAGGCGACCAGGCCCACGCGCAGGATGTCCCAGAGCGGCCCCGCTCGCAGCCGCGCGACGCGCAGGCGCACCAGCGCGCGCCCCCCGGCCAGGTACCACAGCAGCACCGCCGCCCCGCCCACGTAGTAGAGCAACAGGGCCACCCCGCCGCCCCGCACGCCCAGCGCCGGGAACGGGCCCCAGCCGAAGATCAGGCAGGGCGACAGCGGGATCAGCACCAGCGCACCGCCGCAGATGACCACCGCGGGGACCAGCATGTTGCCGGTGCCGCGCACGCAACTGGCCAGCGCGTTCATGATCCAGACCAGCACCGCGCCGCCGAAGATCACCCCGGAATACTGCAGCGCCGCATCCAGCGCCGGGCCGGCGCCGCCCATGAACCGGTACAGCGCGGGCCCGCCGAGCAGGCCGAGCGCGGTGAACGCCAATCCGAGCGCCCCGTTGATCGCCAGCGCATGCAGCACCAGCGCGTCCGCATCCGCCCGCCGCCCCCCGCCCAGCGCCCGCGCGACGGCAGGGGCGATGCCGCCGCCCATCGCGCCTCCGGACATCATCTGCATCAGCATCACACCCGGGAACACCAGCGCCATGCCCGCCAGCGCATCGGTGCCGAGCCGGCCCACGAACACCGCCTCAATCAGCCCGGTGGACGCCTGCGCCAGCATGACCAGAACGTTCGGCCCGGCCAGCCGCAGCAGGGTGGCGAGCACCGGCGCCTCGAGCAGCACCAGCGTGCGCGCGGCGTGCGCGGGCCGGGTCGGGGTGGCGGAAGCGAGCGTGGCCATAACGAGTATATGCGCCTATTTCCGCAGCTTGGGAAGCCAGCGTCCCCCCTTTATGCCGCGCCGCAACTAAGCTACCCCGCTCGCGCTGTTGCGTGGCAGGCCGCGACCAGGGGACGAGCAGACATTGACCGAGGTTATCCGGACATCAAGGATCAGCGAGGGGCTGCCGCACCCGCTCGGCGCCACCTGGGACGGCGTCGGCGTCAACTTCGCGCTCTTCTCGGCCAACGCCACCAAGGTCGAGCTTTGCCTATTCGACCAGGAGGGCACCACCGAACTCGAGCGCGTCGAGCTGCCGGAATACACCGACGAGGTCTGGCACGGCTACCTGCGCGACGCCCGGCCGGGCACGGTCTACGGCTATCGCGTCCATGGCCCGTACGCGCCGGAGGAGGGCCACCGCTTCAACGCCCACAAGCTGCTGCTCGACCCCTATGCCAAGGGCCATGTCGGCGAGCTGAAATGGGGCCCGGAGGTGTTCGGCTACGCAATGGAGAGCGGCGACGACCTGACCTTCGACGACCGGGACAGCGCCCCGTTCATGCCGAAATGCGTGGTCATCGACCCCGCCTTCACCTGGCTGCGCGACCGGCGCCCGAGCGTGCCCTGGGAAGAGACCATCTTTTACGAAACCCATGTCCGCGGCTTCACCAAGCGCCACCCGTCGGTCGCGGCCGAGCTGCAGGGCACCTTCTCCGGCATGGCCGTCAAGGACGTCGTCGACTACGTCTGCGGCCTCGGCGTCACCAGCATCGAGCTGCTGCCGATCCATACCTTTATCAACGACAGCCAGTTGATCGAGAAGGGGCTGACCAACTACTGGGGCTACAATACCATCGGCTTCTTCGCGCCCGACCCGCGCTACAGCAGCAAGCCCGCCTTCGCCCATGCCGAGTTCAAGGAGATGGTGGCGCACCTGCACGACGCCGGGCTCGAAGTGATCCTCGACGTGGTGTACAACCACACCGCCGAGGGCAACGAGCGCGGGCCCACCTTGTCGTTCAAGGGGATCGACAACGTCAGCTACTACCGCCTGCTGCCGGACCGCAAGCGGTTCTATATCAACGATACCGGCACCGGGAACACGCTCAACCTGTCCAACTCCCGCGTGCTGCAGATGGTGGTCGACAGCCTGCGCTACTGGGTGCAGGAGATGCACGTGGACGGGTTCCGCTTCGACCTCGGCACCATCCTCGCGCGCGAGGCGCACGGCTTCGACCAGTCTAGCGGCTTCCTGCACGTCTGCCAGCAGGACCCCGTGCTGAACGGCGTGAAGCTGGTCGCCGAGCCCTGGGACATCGGGCCCGGCGGCTACCAGGTCGGCGGCTTCCCGCCGGGCTGGGCGGAGTGGAACGACAAGTTCCGCGACGAGGTCCGCGCGTTCTGGAAGGGCGACGAGCGCAAGGCCCCGGTCATGGCCGCCCGCATGAGCGCCAGCGCCGACATGTTCAACAAGCGCGGCCGCAAGCCCTGGGCCTCGGTGAACTTCATCACCGCCCATGACGGCTTCACCCTGCGCGATACCGTCAGCTTCAACGACAAGCACAACGACGCCAACGGCGAAGACGGGCGCGATGGCAGCGACAACAACCACAGCTGGAACCACGGCGCCGAGGGTGAGACCGACGACCCCGAGATCAACAAGGCCCGCCGGCGGCAGATGCGCAACATGCTGGCGACGCTGCTGCTTTCCCAAGGCACGCCGATGCTGCTGGCGGGCGACGAGTTCGGCCGCACCCAGGGCGGCAACAACAACGCATACTGCCAGGACAACGAGATCAGCTGGCTCGACTGGGACATCCCGGAGTGGGGGCACCGGCAGATCGCCCTCGTCCGCCGCCTGACCCGGCTGCGGCACGACTATCCCATCCTGCGCCGCGGCCGCTTCTTCACCGGCGCCGACATCGCCGAGATGGGCGGGGTCAAGGACGTCACCTGGATCAACGCCGGTGGCGCCGAGATGCAGAGCCGCGATTGGGGCGACGCCGGCATGAAATGCTTCGGCATGCTGATTGACGGCCGCGCCCAGGCCACCGGCATCCGCAAGCCCGGCAGCGACACGACCATGCTCATCGTGATGAACGCGCACCACGACCTCGTGACCTTCACCCTGCCCGAATGCACCAACGGCAAGGAATGGGAGCTGGTGTTCGACACCAACGTGCCGGAGCGTGACGACGTGCAAAGCTTCGCCATCGGCGAGGGCTACGACGTCACCCAACGGTCACTGTTGCTGTTCGCCCTGAAGTCCTAGAGCATGATCCGACCACACGGGATCACCCGTCGAATGAACATGCTCGTAAAAACAAGGGCTAGAGTGCGAACCGTGCGCCTATCAGCACGGATCGTGCTCTAGGCTCGCCCCATGTCGTTCTCCATCGTGCACGGCGGCGCCACCCTGCCCGCCGTGACGGTGGACGCCTACAATGCCGAGTTGCGCGACGGCGAGGGCTTCATTGGCGACCGGGCCAGCAACCGGGCCTTTCGCTCCCTCCTGGACGACATCAGGGAGCGGCTGGCCGGCCGCGACCCGCTCGGCAACACCTCCACCGAGGCGTTGAGCAAGGAGGCGGTGGACCAACTGCTGGCCGAGGGCACGCCCGCGGAGGCCGCGGTGGTCCATACCGCGATCGAGAGCTTCGCCCAGGAGTTCGCGGCCGTGATCGGCCGCTTCCTCAAGCTCAAGGACTGGAAGGACACGGAACGCATCGTGGTCGGCGGCGGCCTGCGCGGCAGCCGTGCCGGCGAGTTGGCGATCGGGCGCACCGGCATCCTGCTGCACTCGGAGGGGATCGCGGTCGACTTGGTGCCGATCCGCCACGACCCGGACGAGGCGGGCCTGCTGGGTGGGGCGCATCTGGCGCCGAGCTGGGTCTTCCAGGGCCATGACAGCATCCTCGCCATGGACATCGGCGGCACCAACATCCGCGCCGGCTTGGTGGGGCTGCACCAGAAGCAGGCGCCCGACCTCTCCCGCGGCGCCGTCGCGGCCAGTGACGCGTGGCGGCACCGGGACGACAGGCCGAAGCGGGACGAGGCGGTGGCCCGCATCGTGGCCATGCTGCAAGGCTTGCTGAAGCGGGCCAAGAAGGAGCGGCTGAACCTGGCGCCCTTCATCGCCATCGGCTGCCCCGGCCTGATCGCCGCCGACGGCTCGATCGAGCGCGGCGGTCAGAACCTGCCCGGCAACTGGGAGCACGAGACGTTCAACCTGCCCGAGCAGCTGCGCGCCGCCATCCCCCGCATCGGCGCCCACGAGACGCATGTGGCCATGCACAACGATGCGGTCGTGCAAGGGCTGAGCGAGGTGCCGTTCATGCAGGACGTGACCCGCTGGGGCGTGATGACGATCGGCACCGGGCTGGGCAACGCCCGCTTCAGCAACCGGCCGGCGGAATAGCCGCGCATTGCAGATCAGCCCGGTATAGGCTTGCCGGCGGAAAGCTGCGGTCCGATATGGATGCCGCATCCCACGGAACCCTCAATGAGCCGGCCAGCCCTGCGAATCACGCGGCACGACCCTACCGACGCCAACCCGGCCGACGCCGCACGCTTCGTGTTCGAGGTGTGGGACCCCTATGCCGCCGCCTATGTCGGCCAGCCCGATCTGGAAACCGCCTTGCAGCAGGTCGACGCCCTGCTGGGCCGCATCCGCGAAGGCTGGGTGGACCGCAAGGCCCTGACCGGCCTCGCAGACGTGCCCGACCCCTCGCTCGACCCCTCGCTCGCCGATGACGCGGAATGGGCGGAGTTCCGCGTCAGCGCCCAGGCGAACCGCGTGCACGAAACCCGGAACTGGGACGTCCGGCACTGGCGCAAGGTCATGGCCGGCCGTTCCGGCGCTGTGGAGACGACCTGCAACGAGGTGGGCTACCGGCCGGCGTGACCGCTCAGGGCTGCAATCGCAAGCCGCGCAAGCGGATCAGCCCGTCCGGCACCTGGACGAAGCCTTGCAGGCCGCGCTTCATGCCCACGACGTTCTTGGACATCCATAGATAGAGCAGCGGCAGGTCCTGCCGCTCGAGCGCCCAGAACTGGGCATAGAGCGCGCGCCGCTCGGCAGTCTCGGTCAGCACGCGGGCGCGGTCCAGCAAGGCGTCGGCCTCGGGATTGCTCCACTTGCCGTAGTTGAAGGTGCCGCCGGTGTGCAGCTGCTGCCACATGTTGCCGTCGGCGTCCGACCGCCCGGACCAGCCGATCATATAGGCCTGGAAATCGCCGGCATACCCGGCTTGGAGCGAGGAGGCGAACTCCATCACCTTCAGCTTCACCGCGAAGCCCGCCTCGGCCGTCATGGCCTGGATGACCTCCGCCACCTGTTGCTGGTCCGGCGCGTTGGTCAGGCTGAGCGTGACCGGGACCGGCAACGCCACGCCGGCCTCCTTGAGCAGCGCCCGGGCGCGGCCGATGTCCTGCGCGCCCGGCTGCAGCGCCGGCACATAGAAGGGCGAGCTGGCCGGGTTGGCCTGCACGGTGGGGCTATAAAGGCCGTTGTATACCACCTGGTTCAGCGCCGCCCGGTCGAGCGCCAGCTCGAACGCCAGCCGCACCAGGCGGTTCTGGCCCAGCGTCGTCTGTGCGGCCGGGCCGTTGGCGGTGTTGAAGGCGATGCCGGTATAGGCGAGCCCATCGCCGATCGCGAGCTTCAGCCGCGGGTCGCGGCCGACGGTCTCCACGTCGCTGGCCAGGACCTGCTCCGAAAGGTCGATACTGCCGGCCTGCAGGTTGGCCAGCCGGACCGAGGAGTTCGGCATCGGCCGGTACACGATCCGGTCGAAGTGGTAGTTGCCGGCGTCCCAATGCCCGGGGAAGCGCTTCAGCACGATGCTGTCCTGCGCCACCCGGCTCTCGAACTGGTAGGGCCCGGCGCAGACCGGCTGCGTGCCGAATTTGGCGCCGAGGGCCTCGGCCGCCTTGGGCGAGATCATGATGCCCGCCCGGTCCGCGAGCATGCTCAGCAGCGGCGTGGACGGGGATCGCAGCACCAAGCGCACCAGCAACGGGTTCACCGCCTCGATCCCCGCGATGACGTTCACCTCGCCCACCCGCATGCTGCCCTTGATGGTCAGGTCGCGGGTGAGCTTGTATTTCACGGCCTCGGCGTCGAACCGCTCGCCGTCATGGAAGGTGACGCCCTCGCGCAGGTGCAGCAACAGGTGCGTCGGGTCCTCGTACTCCCACTTGGTCGCGAGCTGCGGCACCAAATTGAGGTTCTGGTCGAGGTCGATCAGCTTGTCACACATCGCCGCATAGACGATGCGGCTGACATAGGCGGAGCCGAGCGTGGGGTCCAGCACGTCCGGATCCTCGCGCAGCGCGATGGTCAGCGTGCCCTGCGCCATGGCCGGGCCGGCCAGTAGCAGGGCGAGCAAAGCGGGGATCAGGCGCATAGGCAAGCTCCTACAGAGGAAGGCCGTCGCGGGCGATGGCGGCCTCGATAACGTCGCGGTCCAGCGTGCCCCACGGGTCGGCCGTGCCGGCCAGATGGCGGCGGAACACGGCGTAGCGCTCCAGGCTGACCCGGTGCAGGCGGCGCAGCTCGGCCAGCGGGTCGGGGTGGTCGTCGGCCCGGATATCCAGGTCCGGATAGGGGTCGGCGCTGGCGACCTTCAGCCCGGCACTCTGCCGTCCCCGCTTGTCGCCCCCCGCATCCTCGCCCGCCTGCAGCGCCGCCAGCAGGCGTTCGGCCAGGCTGCCCCCGGCGGCGGCGAAGCCGCTCAGCATGGCGTCCACCACCGCCGGGCCGGCCAGCATGTTGCCGGCCGCCGAAACGTCCGCGCCGCGCAGGTGCCCGGCCCAGCTGACGCAGCCGCCGCCGGTATGCTGGGCGATGCCGCCGCCCGCGCCCCCGCCCGCACCCAGGATGTGCAACTGCCGCTGCGCCCGCCCGGGATCAGGCGCCACCAGCGCATCCAGCACCGCTTGCGGCGCCTCGCCGGCCCGCAGCCGCGCTATCGCATGCACGGCATACATCGGATTGATGAAGGCCTGGGTCGCGAGCGCCGCCACGCCCCCCTCGACATGGATGCACAGCGCGCCCACCGCGAAGAAGCGGGACGCGACGGCGGCGCCGAGTGCGCCGGTGGCGGGATCGCGGGCCAGGATGGAATAGGTCATGCCAGCATCCTGCCGCGCCGCACCCAGCCATGCCAGCGGCAAGTTGCAGGGCGCGGCGGCGCTTGCCATATCACCGCGATGCGCCTCGCCATCCTTGCCTGCCTTGTCGCCGCACCCGCCTGGGCGATGCCGATGCCGACGCCGGCCGATGCGTGCCAGGCCGCGATCGCCCAAGCCGAGCGCGGCCTGCGCACGGCCGAAGGGCTGCTGGCCGCCATCGGCGCCGTGGAGAGCGGCCGCACCGACCCGCGCACCGGCCGGCGCCGGCCCTGGCCCTGGACCGTGACCGCCGAAGGCGTGGGGACGTACTACCCGACCAAGCCGGACGCCATCGCCGCCGTGCAGGCCTTGCAGGCGCGCGGCGTTGCCTCGATCGACGTCGGCTGCATGCAGGTCAACCTCATGCATCACCCGGCCGCGTTCCGAACCCTCGAGCAGGCGTTCGATCCCGCGCCGAACGCGGCCTATGCGGCCCGCTTCCTGATGAGCTTGTATGCCCGGCTGGGCGACTGGCCGAAGGCCGCTTCCGCCTATCACTCGCTGTCGCCGGCACCCGGCGCGCAGTATGCCAAGCTGATCGCGGCCGTCTGGTCAGGCGCGCCGGTGCCGGTCAGCCCGGCCGCAGGCGGCGCCCAGGTGGTCACCTTCCCGGATGGCGGCCAGATGCGCGTGTTCCGGGACGCCGACGCAGCCGCCGGGCGCGGCCGGGTGCTGGGCTACCTCAGCGGGCCCTAGTGGTCCGAACCTAACGCTTGGTTCCCAAGCGTTAGGTGATTCGGTCCATAAAACAAAGGCTAGTGGTGCGAATCTGGCGGTTCTTTCCGTCAGATTCGCACCACTAGAGCATGGTCCGACCACACGGGATCACCCGTCGGATGAACATGCTTGTAATAACAAAGGCTAGCGCGCGAGCCGTGCGCCTATCAGCACGGATCGTGCTCTAGGCGCCCACCGCCACCGCCCCCGATTGCAGGCCGAGGTAGCGGTCGACCACCGCCTGCGGCGGGCCGTCATCCACCACCCGCCCCCCGTCCATGCGGATCACCCGCGTGCTCCAGTCGAGGATCACCGGGGCCGAATGGGACGACAGCACGAGGATTTCGGCGTCGCGCACCATCGCCTCGAGCCGCGCCGTCGCCTTGTCCATGAAGGCGGCGTCGCCGGCCAGGAACCATTCGTCCATGAGCAGGACCTCGGGCCGGATCGCCGTGGCGAGCGCGAAGCCAAGCCGCACCACCATGCCCGAGCTGTAGAACCGCAGCGGCAGGTCGAGGAACTCGCCCAGCTCGGCGAAGTCCTGCACGTCCTCTTCCAGCCGCGCGATGGCCGGGTGGGACAGGCCGTTATACAGCCCGCGCAGCGCGATGTTCTCGCGCCCGGTCAGCTCGGCGTTCATGCCCAGGTTGGGGTCGAGCAGCGCGCCGATGCGGCCATGCACCTCGACCCGGCCCAGTACGGGCTCGTAGATGCCGGCCAACGTGCGCAGCAGGGTGGTCTTGCCGGCGCCGTTGCTGCCGATCAGCCCGAGCCGGTCGCCGCTGCTCAGGGTGAGCGAGACGTCCCGCAGCGCGTGCACCACGATGCGCTGCCGCGAATCCTGCTGCAGGCGGCCGCTGGCGGCGGCGAACACGGTGCGTTTCAGGCTGCGGCTGTTGCCGTGGTAGATCGGGAAGTCGACCTGGATGTTCTGGGCGACAATGCGGGCCATGGCCTAGACCCAGAACGCCAGCCGCCCGCGCACCCGCGCGAACAGCAGCCAGGCCACGATCCACAAGGCGCCGCTATAGCCGATCGCCGAGGCCCAGACGTGCTTGCTGGGCAACACGCCGAGCAGCGGCCCGCGCACGATCTCGAGCAGCGTGTAGAACGGGTTCAGCCACAACAGCGCGGCGCTCGCGCCCTGCAGCAGCTCGGGCTTCCAGATCACCGGGCTGACGAAGAACGCGATCTGCATGACGCTGGCGACAATGGGCGGGATGTCGCGGAACCGCGCGCAGACGGGGCCGAGCAGCAGGCAGACCGCAAGCCCGTCCAGGATCCACAGCAGCAGGGCGGGCAGCGCCGCCAGCGCCGTCCAGCCCGGCCAGGCGTCAAACCAGACGTAGACGGCGAGGATCACGACGACGTTGTGCGCGAGCGTCAGCAGGTTCCGCACCACGACCCGCAGGGCGTGTATGGAATAGGGCATGCGCATGGACCGCACCATGCCCTCTGCCTGGGTGAAGCAGGCGCAGGCATCGCCGACCAGCGAGCCCAGGAATCCCCAGAGCACCAGGGACAGCGCGAGGAAGGGCAGGTAGTCGTGTAACTCCATCTTAAACAGCGTGGAGTACAGAATGCCCAGCGCGACCACCATGACAGCGGTGGAGAGGGTCAGCCAGAACGGCCCGAGCACCGAACCCCGGTAGCGGAGGCGTATATCGAACCAGCCCAGCGTGAAGGCGAGCCGCCAAAGCGCCGCTGCGTCGTGGACGTCGGCAACCGCCAAGCGCTGCCGCGCCGCGGCCGTGAGGTCGGACTGCAGGATCAGGTGCGTGGGGCTGCTCGGGGCTTCTGCGGCGCTCATGGGAGCCGGGTACCCGATCCACCGCGCGGACACAACGCCGGAGGGAGCGGGCCCGCATGTGTCGCCCTGGCGCTACAGCCCGAACCTGTTCGCCCGGCCGCCCTCAGCAAAGGCTTGCGACGAAAGCCGTGTTCAGTTAGGGGCTTGGTTCGAGTTCCTGCCCAACGACCTCAACGACGGCCCGTAAGGCCGTCGTGCCCTCCGGCCAGGAAGGCCGTGCCACGACGGAGGCCACGCTTGAATTTTTCCACCATCACCCGAGTTGTCGGAAGCCTCAGCGCGGTCGCCCTGCTGTCGGCATGCGCCAGCAAGCCGCAGATTTCCTCGCAGCAGGAATCGTCGCAGTACCTCTCCCGCGCCGGCCGCAACTACACCGCCCCCGGCCCGGCCAGCGATCCCTGGGGACCCTACATCACCGAGGCCGCGGCCAAGTTCGACGTGCCGGACCGTTGGATCCGCGAAGTGATGCGCCAGGAATCGGGCGGCCGGCTCTACGGCCGCAACGGCGACCTGGTCACCTCCGGCGCCGGCGCGATGGGCCTCATGCAGGTCATGCCAGGCACCTACGACGAGCTGCGCGGGCGCTACAGGGAACTCGGCGACGATCCCTTCGACCCGCGCAACAACATCTTGGCCGGCACCGCCTACATCCGCGAGATGTACGACATCTACGGCGCGCCGGGCTTCCTTGCCGCCTACAACGCCGGCCCCGGCCGACTCGACGACTATTTGACCCGCAACCGCACCCTGCCGGTAGAGACCCGGCGCTACGTCGCCAGCATCGGCCCCAAGATCGCCGGCACCGCCCCGAACACACCCTCGCCGGGTCAGCAATACGCCATGAACGCCATGCCGTTCGAAATCCCGGACGGGCCGCGCTACGCGGGCGCTTCGCGCTATAGCGGAAGCTCGGGCGTCGCCATCGCCCTCAACCCCGCGCCATACGTGACCCAGGCCGCCCCGCCTCGCGCCCCGATCATGCTGGCCCAGGCGCCGCAGCCCGCGCGGGCCTTCATCACCCTGGCGCCGCAGCCGGTCGAGCTGGCGCCGCAGCCGGTCGAGCTGGCGCCCCCGCCGGTACAGCTGGCGCAGTTGCCCGAGCCGCCGCGCCCGGTGTTCACGCCGCCGCCGGCGCCGGTGCAATTTGCGCGACTGCCCGAACCGCCCGCGCCGCCGCCGCCGCGCCAGCAGTTCGCCGCCGCCGCCGCCTTGGTTCCGGTCTCGCCGCCGCGCTCGCGCCTGTTCGGCTTGATCGCTCCGGCCAACGCCGCGCCTGTCCAGGTACACCGGGGCGGGTTCGCGCCCGGCGCCTGGGCGGTCCAGGTTGGCGCGTTTGCCAACCAGAACCTGGCCGCCGCCGCCACCATGGCCGCGCGCGACCATGCGAAGGAGGTCCTCGCCGGCGCCCGGCCCGCGGTCGCCGGCGTGCGGCAGCCTGGGGGGATACTGTATCGCGCCCGGCTGACCGGCCTGTCGCGCGATGCCGCCGCCCACGCCTGCGAGCGCCTGGCCCGCGCCAGGACGAACTGCATGATCGTCTCGCCAGACGCCCAATCCTAGCGTCCAGTCCTAGCGTCGCCCTCGAGCGTAGCTCGTCGCCCTCGAGCGTAGCTCGTCGCCATCGAACGTAGCACGGCGCGCCATCCGCCCTAGCCCGGCGGATGGCGTGAAGCATTCGGCCGCTTGCCGCAACGCGCACCCTGGACCATCATCGCGCCATGACCGGTCCCGAAGCCGAGTATCGCGCCCACCTCGAAGCCGGCCGCTTCATGATTCAGCGCAGCCGCAGCACCGGCCGGCACGTCTTCTACCCGCGCATCCTCGTCCCCGGCACCGGCGAGCAGGACCTCGACTGGGTTCCCGCCAGCGGCGGCGCGACCGTCTACGCCATCACCGTGAACCGCACCCGCGAGGGCGCCTACAACCTGGCCCTGGTGGACCTCGACGAAGGCCCGCGCATGATGACCCGGATCGATGGCATGGAGACCGTGCCGATCGGCACCCGCGTGCGGGCCCGCATCGTCGAGGAGGACGGCGCGCCCCTGGTCGTGTTCACTCCGGAGCGGCCGTCGTGAGCCTGCGCGGCCGGGCTGCCATCGCCGGCATCGGCAGCGCCGGCTGCGGCAGCGCGCCAGGCCGCTCCGCGACCGAGTTGATGGCCGAATCGGCGCTCGCCGCCATCGCCGACGCCGGGTTGCGGCTGCACGATATCGACGGCCTGTTCGCCGCCACCAGCACGCATGCCTTCCCCACCCTCTCCGTCGCCGAATACCTCGGCCTGCGCCCTCGCGTGCAGGACGGCACCAACATCGGCGGTTCCAGCTTCGAGGCGCACCTGCTGAGCGCGACCATGGCGCTGGCCGCCGGGCAGTGCGACGCGGCGCTGATCTGCTACGGCTCCAACCAGCGCAGCATGGGCGGCCGCCTGGTCTCGATGAGCGAGAAGCAGCCGCACGAGGCCCCCTACAAGCCGCGCCACCCCATCACCGCCTACGCCCTCGCCGCCAGCCGGCACATGCACCAGTTCGGCACCACGCGGGCCATGCTGGCCGAGGTCGCGGTCGCCGCCCGCGCCTGGGCCAACCTCAACCCGGCCGCCTTCGCCCACGGCCCGCTCGCCATCGACGACGTCCTGGGCAGCCGCATGATCAGCGACCCGCTGACCACCGCCGATTGCTGCCTGGTTACCGATGGCGGCGGCGCCTGCGTGCTGGTGCGGCCGGACCGCGCGCGCGACCTGCCGCATTCCCCGGTGTACGTGCTCGGCGCCGCCACCGCCGGCTGGCATCGCGCCGTGATGTGCATGCCGGACCTGACCATCACCGCCGCCACCGAGAGCGGCGCCCGCGCCTACGCCATGGCCGGGCTCACGCCGCAGGACGTGGGTCTGGCCATGCTCTACGACGCCTTCACCATCAACACGATCCTGTTCCTCGAGGACCTCGGCTTCTGCGCCAAGGGCGAGGGCGGCGCCTTCGTGCAGGGCGGCGCCATCGCGCCCGGCGGTCGCCTGGCCGTAAACACCAATGGCGGCGGCCTCTCCTGCGTGCACCCCGGCATGTACGGCATGTTCCTGATCCTGGAAGCCGTGGCGCAGCTGCGCGGCGACGCGGGCGGGCGGCAGGTGGCCGGCCTCGACGTGGCGCTGGTGCACGGCAATGGCGGCACCCTCTCCAGCCAGTGTACCGCTCTGCTGGGCACCCACGCCGCCCTATGAGCGCACGCTTCGCGAGCCTCGACAGCCTGTTGCGCCCGGGCAGCGTCGCCGTGATCGGCGCCAGCGCGGACCCGACCCGCATCGGCGGCCGGCCGATCCACTACATGCTGCAACAGGGCTTCAAGGGCGCGATCCTGCCGGTAAACCCCAACCGGGCGGAAATCCAGGGCCTGGCCGCCTACCCCAGCATCGCCGACCTGCCGAGCGTGCCCGACACCGCCATCGTGGCCGTGCCGACCGCGCTCGCCGTGCAGGCGGTCGCCGAGCTGGGCGCGCGCGGCGTGAAGTCGGCGATCGTGTTCACCGCCGGGTTCGCGGAAATGGACCCTGACGGGGCGGCGGCGCAGGCGCGCATGATGGCGGCCGCCGGCCAGCACGGCATGCGCCTGCTCGGCCCCAACTGCCTCGGCCTGTTCAACGCCCGCATCGGCTTCTACCCCATCTTCAGCAGCAGCCTCGAAAACGGCTGGCCGCAGCCCGGCCGTATCGGCATCGCCAGCCAAAGCGGCGCCTACGGCACCCACGTGTTCGCCACCGCCCGCAACCGCGGCCTCGGCACGCCCATCTGCGTCACCACCGGCAACGAGGCCGACGTCACCATCGGCGACGTCATCGGCTGGCTCGCCGAGGACCCCGACACCGACGTGATCGCGGCCTATGCGGAGGGCATCCGCGAGGCCGACAGCTTCCTCGCCGCACTCGAAGCCGCCCGGCAGGCGAAGAAGCCCGTGGTCATGATGAAGGTCGGCACCAGCGCCGTCGGCGCCCATGCCGCGCAGTCCCACACCGCCTCCATCGCCGGGGACGACCGGGTGACCGACGCCGTGCTGGCCGAGTTCGGCGTGGTCCGCGCCCGCACCACCGAGGAGATGCTCGACATCGCGCTGACCGCGACACGGCGCATCTACCCCGTCCGCAACACCATGGGCGTCATCACCATCAGCGGCGGCGCCGGCGTGCTGATCTCGGACGCCGCCGAGGCGCTCGGCCTGCCGGTGCCCGAGATGCCGGCCGCCGCACAGGCCGAGCTGAAGGCCATGCTGCCCTTCGCCGCCCCCCGCAACCCGGTGGACTGCACCGCCCAGGCCTTCAACGACATGAGCCTGATCGGCCGCTTCACCGACATCATGGTCGAAGACGGCGGCTACAGCTCCATCCTCGCTTTCTTCACCCAGGTCGGCGGCTCGCCCACCATCGCGCCGCGGCTGCGCGAGCAGCTGAACGCCACCCGCGCCAAGCATCCGGACCGGCTGTATGTGCTCTCGGTGGTCGCCCGGCCCGAGCAGGTGCGCCAATACGAGGCGGACGGGTTCGTGGTGTTCGAGGACCCGACCCGCGCCGTGGTGGCCATCCATGCCATGGGCCGCTTCGGCGAAGCCTTCGCCAAGCCGCCCGGCCTCGCCCCGCCTGCGGTGCCGTCGGTGCCGCTGCCCAAGGCCACGCCCACCGAGGCGTCGGCCAAGCGCATCCTGGCCGCCGCCGGCATCGCGTCCGCGCCCGAGGCGGCCTGCACCACCGCCGAGGCCGCCGTCGCCGCCGCCGAAGGTTTCGGCTACCCCGTCGTGCTGAAAATCCTCTCCCCGGACATCTTGCACAAGTCGGAGATCGGCGGCGTGCTGCTCGGCCTTGCCAGCGCCGAGGCGGTGCGCGAGGGCTTCGCGACCCTGATGGACCGCGGCCGCGCCGTCCCGGGCGCCCGGCTGGAAGGCGTGCTGGTGGCCAAGCAGCTGCAGGGCGGCGTGGAATGCATCCTCGGCATCCACCGCGACCCTGTCTTCGGCCCGGTCGCCCTGTTCGGCCTTGGCGGCATCTTCGTCGAGGTGCTGCAGGACGTCGCCCTGCACCGCTGCCCCTTCGGCGCGGACGTCGCGGAACGGATGATCCGCGGCATCAAGGCCGCCCCCATCCTGCTCGGCGCCCGCGGCCGCCCCCCGGTGGACGTCGCGGCGCTGGCCGAGATGCTGGCCCGGCTCTCCGTGTTCGCCGCCGAGGCCGGGCCCGGCCTGCGCGGCGTGGACCTGAACCCGGTGATCGCCACCCCGGACGGGGCCTATGCGGCCGATGCCGTGATCGAGATCGCCCCATGACCGACGGCCTATGATCGATAAGCGCGTGCAGACCATGGCCGACGCCCTGGCCGGCGTGACCGACGGCGCCACGGTGCTGATCGGCGGCTTCGGCGCCGTCGGCCAGCCGAACGCGCTGATCGAGGGCCTCATCGAGCAGGGCGCGAGCGACCTGGTCTGCGTCGCCAACAACGCCGGCACCGGGCACACCGGCCTCGCGCGGCTGATGGAGCTGGGCCGGGTCCGCCGGATGATCTGCAGCTTTCCGCGCAGCGTGGGCTCCGTCGTGTTCGAGCAGCTGTATCGCGCCGGCCGCATCGAGCTGGAGATCGTGCCGCAGGGGACCCTCGCCGAACGGATGCGCGCCGCCGGGGCGGGGATTCCCGCCTTCTATACCGCAACCGCCGCCGGCACCCAGCTCGCCCGCGGCAAGGAGACGCGCGAGATCGACGGCCGCACCTACGTGCTGGAACATGCGCTGCCGGGTGATCTCGCGCTCGTGGAAGCCTGGCAGGCCGACCGCTGGGGCAACCTCACCTTCCGCTCGAGCGGCCGCAACTTCAATCCGGTGATGGCGACCGCCGGCCGGCTCACCGTGGTGCAGACTCAGCACGTGGTCGAGCTGGGCGCGCTCGATCCCGAGGCGGTGGCGACGCCGGGCATCTTCGTGGACCGCGTGCTGCACCTGCCCTATGGCGACCCGGCGATGTAAGGATGGGCGATGTAAGGATGGCAGACATGACACCCCAACCGCTCAGCCGCGCCGCGATGGCCGCCCGCGTGGCGCACGATATCCCGGAAGGCTGGTACGTGAACCTCGGCATCGGCATCCCCACTTTGGTCGCCGACTGCGTGCCGCCCGACCGCGAGGTGATCTTCCACAGCGAGAACGGCGTCCTCGGCATGGGCCCGGCCCCCGAATCCGGGCAGGCCGACCCCTGGCTGATCAACGCCGGCAAGCAGCACGTCACTCTGCGGCCCGGCGGCGCCTACAGCCACCACGCCGACAGCTTCGCCATGATCCGCGGCGGCCACCTCGACCTGTGCGTGCTGGGCGGGTTCGAGGTCGCCGAGAACGGCGATGTCGCCAACTGGGCCACCAGCGAGAACGACACCGCGCCCGCCGTGGGCGGCGCCATGGATCTCGCCGTCGGCGCCAAGCGCCTCTGGGTGGTGATGGAGCACACGACCAAGGACGGCCGCCCCCGCCTGGTCCGGCGGTGCAGCTATCCGCTGACGGCGCCGGGCGCCGTGCGCCGGGTCTATACCAACCTGGCCGTGCTGGACGTGACCCCAAGCGGATTCCAGGTGGTCGACATGGCGCTGGGCCTCACCTTCGAGGCCTTGCAGGCGAAAACCGAGGCGGTGCTGCTGCCGGCCAGCGCCTAGAGCATGATCCGACCACACGGGATCACCCGTCGGATGAACATGCTCGTAAAAACAAAGGCTAGAGCGCGAGCCGTAAGCCTATCAGCACGGATCGTGCTCTAGCCCCATGCTCGACCACCTCAAGGCCCGCAACCGCGCCTGGGCGGCGCGCAAGGTCGCCGCCGACGCCGGCTTCTTCAAGCGGCTCGAGGGCCAGCAGGCGCCCGAATACCTCTGGATCGGCTGCTCGGACAGCCGGGTCCCGGCCAACGAGATCGTCGACCTCGACCCGGGCGAGCTGTTCGTGCACCGCAACGTCGCCAACCTCGCGCCGCCGCAGGACGCGAACTACCTTTCCGTGCTGCAGTTCGCGGTCGACGTGATCCGGGTCAAGCACATCATGGTCGTCGGCCATTACGGCTGCGGCGGCGTGCGCGCCGCGGTGGACGGCCGGCGGCGCGGCCTGGTGGACCACTGGCTGCACCCCATCCGCGAGGTCTGCCACGAGCACCGCCAGGAGCTGGAAGCGATCCCGGACGAGAGCAAACGCCTCGACCGGCTCTGCGAACTGAACGTCATGCGGCAGGTCCGCAACGTGGCCTCGGACGTGTTCGTGCAGGACGCCTGGGCGCGCGGCCAGGCGCTTTCGGTCCATGGCTGGGTGTATTCGCTGTCGAACGGCCTGGTCACCGACCTCGCCGTCACGGTAAGCGCGCCCGAGGGGAACGGCGCCCTGATGCCCTAGAGCATGATCCGACCACACGGGATCACCCGTCGGATGAACATGCTGGTAAAGACAAAGGCTAGAGCGCGAACCGTGCGCCTATCAGCACGGAACGCGCTCTAGCCCGACCCGAACGAAGCCGCTACGCTTCCGCGAAACGGAGGAAGCAACAATGAACCGGATCAGCCGCCGGCAGACGCTGGCCCTCGGCGCAGGTCTCGCCGCCGCGTCGTCGTTCCCCGCCCGCGCCGTCATCACCGCGGCGGACGTGCCGCCCCCCAAGCTACCGCTCGAACCCGGCGCCCGCCTGCGCGTGCTGCGCCCGGCCAAGTTCGTCGACCCCGACGAGGCCGTGTTCACGGCAAACAGCAAGAAATACGCCGAACAGACCGGCGTCGACGTGCGGGTCGACTACCTGGCCTGGGACAACATGCCGGCGCAGACCGCAGTGGTGGCCAACACCGGGGCCGGACCCGACATCGTCTGCGGCTTCGGCCCGGACCCGCACATCTATGCCGACAAGCTGATCGAGGTCACCGACATCGCGGAGTACCTGGGCGCCAAATACGGCGGCTGGTATCCCATGTCGACGCTGTTCGGCCAGACCTGGAAGGGCAAGACCTGGATCGGCTTGCCCATGGGCGGCACCACCGGCCCGTGCAACTACCGGGTATCCTGGATCAAGGAGGCCGGGTTCGACAAGATCCCGAACGACCTGCAGCAGTTTCTGACGCTGTGCCGCACCCTCAAGAAGATTGGCCACCCCTGCGGCTTCGCGCTCAGCCACGCCCCGGGCGACGCGCCGGGCTACGCCAACTGGCTGCTCTGGGCGCACGGCGGCAAGCTGGTCGATCAGGACGGCAAGGTGACCTTGGACAGCAAGGAGACCCGGGCCGCTATCGACTACGCCCGCGTTATGCAGGAGACCATGATCCCCGGCACCATGTCGTGGAACGGCTCCAGCAACAACCAGGCCTTTGCCGCCGGCAGCATCGGGCTGACGCAGAACGGCGTGTCCATCTACTATGCGGCCAAGAACTCGAAAGACCCCCTGCAGCAGGCCGTGGCGGTGGACATGGACCACGCCTCGATGCCCTTCGGCGCGGCCAAGGCGTCGCCCGAGCAATGCCTCGTGCTGAATGCGATGGTGTTCAAGCACAGCAAGTTCCCCGGCGCCGCCAAGGACTACCTGCGCTTCATGATGGAGGCGCCGCAGTTCGACCCGTGGCTGACCGGCTGCCTCGGCTACTGGTCGCAGCCGCTGCGGGCCTATGCCGGCAGCGGCGTGTGGGACTCCGACCCCAAGCTGGGCGTGTTCCGCAACGCCATGGATACGCCGTTCCACGACGGCTATGATGGCCCGGTCAACGCGGCCGCCGGGGCGGTGCTGAACGACTGGGTGCTGGTCGACATGTTCGCCCGCGTGGTGACCGGCGAAAGCAACGCCGAAGACTCGATCAAGCAGGCGGTCCGCGCCGCGCAACGCTACTACAAGTAGGGAGACGGCCCATGCTCACCCCGGCCCAGATCGACGAGTACAACCGCGTCGGCGCCATCGTCGTGCCCGGCATCCTTTCGGCCGCCGAAGTCGCCGAGCTGCAGCGGGTGACCGAGGACTTCGTGGAAAAGGCCCGCCACGTCGCCAAGCACGACGACGTCTACGACCTCGAGGACACGCACTCCCCCGCCGAGCCGCGCGTCCGCCGGATCAAGACGCCGCATCTGCACCACAAGGCCTACGGCGCCCTGATCAGCCACCCCAAGGTCGTCGCCGCCTTGCAGGCGCTCTGGGGGCCCGACATCCGCTTCGACACCGCCAAGCTGAACATGAAGTCCGCCGGCTACGGCGCGGCGGTGGAGTGGCACCAGGATTGGGCCTTCTACCCGCACACTAACGACGACCTCGCGGCGGTCGGCCTGATGATGGACGACATGGAGCTGGAGAACGGCCCGCTGATGATCGTGCCCGGCACCCATACCGGCCCGGTGTTCGACCACCATGCGGACGGCAAGTTCTGCGGCGCCATGGACCCCTCGAAGCGCGAAGTGGACTACGCCCAGGCGGTGCCGCTCACCGGCAAGGCCGGCTCGATCACCATCCACCATGTGCGGGCGGTGCACGGCTCCGCCCCCAACACCTCGGCCAAGGAGCGCCGGCTGCTGCTGTTCCAGTTCCGCGCCGCCGACGCCTGGCCGCTGCTGGGCTTCCCGCCGGGCATCGAGGCCTACGACGCGCTCATGGCCGCGGGCACGCCGGACAGCGTCGCTCCCCGGCTGACCGCGGTGCCGGTCCGCCTGCCGCTGCCCCCGGCCGACCTCGGCGGCTCCATCTACGAGAACCAGAAGGGGCTCAAGAACAAGTTCTTCGAGACCGCGCCGGCCCCCACCCTCGAACCGGCGAAGTAGCCCGCTATCCATGGCCTTGCCTTCCATGCTGGTCGTCATGGGCGTGTCGGGCTCCGGCAAAACCACGGTGGCGGCCCTGCTGGCCGGGCATCTCGGCTGGGAGTTCGGCGACGCCGACGACTGGCATCCGCCGGCCAACGTCCGCAAGATGCACGGCGGCACCCCGCTGACCGACGCCGACCGTGCCCCGTGGCTCGCCTCCATGGCCGCCTGGATCGACGCGACCCGCAGCACCGGCCGCCACGGCGTGCTGGCCTGTTCCGCCCTCAAGCGCGCCTACCGCGACGTCCTGATCGGCGCCCGCGCGGACGTGCGCCTGGTGTATCTCAAGGGCGACGAGGCGCTGATCCACGAGCGCCAGGCGGCGCGGCACAACCACTACATGCCGGCCAGCCTGGTCCACAGCCAGTTCGAGGCGCTCGAAGCGCCAGGGCCGGACGAGCGCCCCATCACCGCCGACGTCACCCCGCCGCCGCGCGAGGTGGTGCGGGCGATCGTAGCAGGGCTGGGTTGACCGATCAGGACCGGCAGAAGCGCCAGGCGGCCGAGGCGGCGGTCGCCGAGGTCACGGACGGCATGGTGCTCGGCCTTGGCACCGGCTCCACCGCCGCCATGGCCGTCGACGTGTTGGCGGGCCGCGTGCAGCAAGGCCTGCGCGTGATCGGCATTCCCACCTCCGAACGCACCGCCGCCCAGGCCCGCTCGCTCGGCATCACCCTCGGCGACCTCGCCGACCACCCGGAGATCGACCTCACCATCGATGGCGCCGACGAGGTGCATACCGGCACGCTCGACCTCATCAAGGGCTTGGGCGGCGCCCTGCTGCGCGAGAAGATCGTCGCCGCCGCGAGCCGGCGCATGCTCGTCGTGGTGGACCAGGGCAAGCTCGTGACCGAACTCGGCCGCAGCGTCCGCCTGCCGGTCGAGGTGGTCGTGTTCGGCTGGCAGGCGACGCTGCGCCACCTGGAGCGGGAAGGGGCCGACGCGCAGCTTCGCCTGGCCGCGGACGGCACGCCGTACCGCACCGATGGTGGCAACCTCATTCTCGATTGCGCCTTTGCCATCCCCAACCCCAAGCTCCTGCAGGCCCGGCTGAAAACCGTCCCCGGCGTGGTCGAGACGGGGCTGTTCGTCGGCATGGCCGCGCGCGTGATTGCCGGCACCCCAACGGGACCAAGGATACTGGACAAGCCATGACCAAGCACCAACCCGGCGCACCCGGCCCCATTACCCTCGCCCTCGATATCGGCGGCACCGGCCTCAAGGGCGGGCGGCTCGACCCGGCCGGCGCCATAGTCGGCGAACGGGCCCGGGTCGCGACCCCGCACCCGTCGCCGCCGGGCGTCGTCGTGCCGGCGCTGATCGGCATCGCCGAGGGCCTTGGCGGCTTCGACCGCGTGTCCGTCGGCTTCCCCGGCGTCGTGCGAGGCGGCCGTGTGCTGACCGCGCCGAACATGGGCACCGCGGAATGGGCCGGCTTCGACCTCGCCGGCGTTCTGCAAACCAAGCTGGGCAAGCCCGTCCGTCTGCTCAATGACGCGACGGTGCAGGGACTGGGCGTGATCGCCGGGCGCGGCCTGGAATGCGTGATCACGCTCGGCACCGGCTTCGGCTTCGCGCTCTATCAGGACGGGCGGCTCGCGCCGCACCTGGAACTGAGCCAGCACATCTTCCGCGGCAAGCAGACTTACGACCAGTATCTCGGCGTCGAAGCCGTCAAGAAGGCCGGCAAGCGGCGCTGGCGCAAGCGCGTGCAGCGCATGCTGGTGCAACTGCGGACGCTGGTGAACTTCGACATGCTCTACATCGGCGGCGGCGACGCCAAGCTGATCGACTTCGAGCTGCCCGCGGACGTGCGGGTGGTCTCGAACGACGCCGGCATTACCGGCGGCGTCCGCCTATGGGACAAAGCGCTGGACGAATCGTTCGAGGGCCAGGCCGCCACCTCGGCGGCTGACGCGCCCGCCTGACCACCTTCCACCTGGTCCGTCACGCGGCGCACAGCCTGCTCGGCCACACCCTGGCCGGCCGCATGCCCGGAATCGCCTTGAGCGGGGAGGGCAGGGCGCAGGCCGCCCGTCTGGCCGATGCCCTGGCGTCCCGCCCGGTCGCCGCCGTCGTGTCGAGCCCGGTGCAGCGGGCGCAGGAGACCGCGGCGCCGGTCGCCGCCCGGCTGGGCCTGCCCGTGCTGACCGATGACGCCCTCGACGAGCTGGATTTCGGCGACTGGGCCGGCCTGGCCTTCGCGGACCTGCAGCCCCAGCCGGCGTGGCACACCTGGAACCGCGCCCGCAGCTTCGCCCCGTGCCCCGGCGGTGAAAGCATGGTCGCCGCCCAAGCCCGCGCCCTGGCCGGCATCGCCCGGCTGCGCGCCGCCCACCCCGACGGCGAACTGCTGCTGGTCAGCCACCAGGACATCCTCAAGGCCGTGCTGGCCCACTTCCTGGGCGCGCCGCTCGACCTGCTCCACCGCCTGACGCTCGACCCGGCGTCCCGCAGCGTGCTGGTGCTGTCCGGCCAGGAGGCGCGCGTGGACGCGGTGAACCTGCCCCCGTGACGTACCCCCGTGACGTACCCCCGTGATACCGGCCCGCTGAACTGTTGACTCGGATGTGATTAGGCGCGCTCGGGGCGTTCTGATTCCGTCATGGCCTGACTTGGTTGGGGTGGGCATGATGGGCGGCAGGCGGCTTGCGA
>JAABUK010000221.1_pt1 | contig 135345 bp, 141 predicted proteins | sample 5559141 | NCBI WGS metagenome assembly JAABUK01 (sample SAMN10711869, study PRJNA513367) | rock metagenome | isolation source: Antarctica rocks | place: Antarctica: Victoria Land, Pudding Butte nord | collected 2016-01-03 | reverse complement strand
TCCCATGTGGTGAAAACCTAGGTGAAATTTGCCGAGATCTCGTCCTCCACTCGTTGACGTCCTCCCAATTGTCCCCCTTCTCGTCCCCTTCCTTCTGCACCAGCTTTTCTCTCTCCTTGCCCAGCTTCCCCGTCTCATGTGTCATCTGCTTCCTAGTACAAGATCCTCTAAAGTATGTTCAAAGAGGATATTCTGATCATGCTCTGGAAGCCATTATTTGATACGGCTGTTTTCGACTCCATTGTGACACCCCTTCGCCAAGGCTTTGTGTATTTCAATGGTGGTCTGCGTATTCGATAAGACTATTTGCATCGAGCTAATACTTAAATTCGATGATGTTACAAGCTTCGAATCCTTATAGCTCGCTCGACTCAGGCCAATTTCAACGATCAAACACTGGGATTGCATCCTACGTCCTGGTGATTGGCTCCAATGGTCCAGGGGTAGATCCGACTTCGGCTGAGACTACTTCCAAGCTTCCATTGGCAACCGTGATATAAGAGCAGAATACGTAACTATCGATTTTTGTCTTGAGTATGGCTCGCTTTTGAACGGGGGAAGCAGATCACAGCGGCTGCTGAGGTTGAAGGGGCCAGAAAGAGAAACAGTTCGTGGCTAAGTGAAGATTCCAATGGGGAGAGGAGGAAGGCTGCCAATTTTCTAGCATCCTGAGCAAGCGAACTGGCGCAGCCAGGCTGAATAATTGACACTTGGTGGCTGCGAGTGGAGTCCAGTGTGGCACATACTTGGGCTTCAAGCATGCTTTAGAAATCTTAGCTACCCTATAATGACTCAGGCCGGGTGTTTATGGACCAAGACTATCAACTCCCCTGCACGTCTGCTCGGCGATTTCAGCGCTCTATGTCCGATAAGACTGCCATGTTTTTTTGATAGCCTACCTGGAGCTTAACAATATACAAGACATCATCGGACTAAGTTCATAGCCTAGCAAATCTACTTGGATATACCCCTAGAGAAGAAGCTTGCCTTGCAAGTCATTACATCAACTCAATATCTTCTTGGGCTTGGGCTTGGGGGCCGTGCCAGTCCTTTACTGTAGCGGCCATCACGAGAAACCTTTAGCCCATCAAAGTTCTAATTGGGATAGAACAAACGACCTAATAATCACACACAAGCATTGAGCTGTTGTAAAGCCACGTTGCATCGTCTCATCAAGATGGACGTCTCTCAATACCTAGCGGACTCCCCGCCTTCTGTAGTGCCACTTGCCATCAAGCCTCATTTCGAAGCCCTGACAGACGAGGAAAAGCTCTATGCCCATCATATCTCACGGTCAGTAGAATTCGAAATTTGCCCCTCTATGCCTCTGGCTTTCTTTCGATTGCAACCACATGTGCAGCGGAATTTGCTCAAGCTCTTGCCAGATGTTGGTCTCGACTACATTTTGTTTGACAGAAGAAAACTAGCTACGCTTTTATCAATTGTATCTTTGTAGATACTAGTTGTCCTGAAGAAATGACAGTTGTGTGGAACAATGGTACTGACCCGGAGTAGAGCAGCATTCCTGGGTTCTCGCATCATATTGCGTCAATGTTCTCCAGAGTCCGAGTCTGTCTACGATCTCATCACTACGTTATACAAACACTGTGATGGTGACTGGGCTCATCTAGCTAAGAAAGCTGATGTCTCCAATGATGAGCTGCAGTATTTCCTTCAATACGCCACCCAATTTCTTGGAAATCTAGGCAACTACAAGGGCTTCGGCGATGTCAAATTCATTCCTAGATGCTCGCCTCAGACTTTGCAGGCTCTAGCTTCAAGGACCTCCGACGATGCCGTGAAGCTGCTTGATGGTTGCAAGTCAGCGATCTACGCCAACGAAGGCCAACCTGCTCTGATGCACTTCGGTTTCCCAGATCAAGGACATATGTCGTCCTACTATCCTGACTCGCCTGATATCACACAGCAAGAGATCGAGCAAGTCGGCGATTTTTTGGGTAAGAAGAAGCTCCTACCAGAGAACACGCGAATCCGCAAGACTCAGGAAGGTAACTACGAGGTATTGATTGCATCTGCTCTCTCCAAGCCACCTCCAAGTGGAAGTGACACGGGCGAAGCAACAGCATGGGATCTTGAAGGCCCCTTCAACGGCAAAAAAGTATCACTAGTCTTCGGCGACCATCAAGAAGAAATGGCCAAGATCGCTCTAGAAATCAAGAAAGCCGGCCAACACGCCGCCAACCCCACCCAAAAGAAGATGATGGACGAATACGCCCACTCCTTTGGCACTGGCTCTCTTAAGGCTTTCAAAGAGAGTCAAAAACTCTGGGTCAAGGATATCGGCCCAGAAGTCGAGTGTAATATCGGCTTCATCGAGACCTACCGCGATCCAGCTGGCATCCGAGGCGAATGGGAAGGCTTCGCAGCCATGGTCAACAAAGAGCGGACTCAAGCTTTCAAAAAACTCGTGGATGCCGCGCCAGCAATGATTCCAAAACTCCCTTGGTCGTCCGATTTCGAAAAGGACACCTTCACTCCACCAGACTTCACATCGCTCGAAGTCCTGTCCTTCGCCAGCTCTGGAATCCTGCTGGAATCAATATACCCAACTGTATGTAATTCTTTCGGAGCTCTTTTGTCACTTTGCATACCAATTCCGAGAGTCTTGAGACACCTTCCAAGAATATTCTGCTCCCAAGACATAAAATATGACACAGTCTTCCTCATGGAATAATGATGCTGACATCCAAATTCCATAGACGATGACGTGCGTCAAGAAGTCGGCTTCAAAAACGTCTCACTCGGCAACGTCCTCGGCGCCAAAGCCCCCAACGAACCCATTCCCTTCCTACGCCCCGAAGACCTAGAAGTCTACCAAGAAAATCGCGACGCAGCATTCGAAGTGCAAGTCGGAATCCACGAACTCCTCGGCCACGGCACCGGAAAGCTCCTGCAAGAGACCTCCCCTGGCATTTACAACTTCGATCACAAATCCCCACCCACCAGTCCCATCACCGGCAAACCCGTCACGACCAATTACAAGCCCGACCAAACCTGGGCCAGTGTCTTCGGTCCCACAGCCTCCTCCTATGAAGAATGCCGCGCCGAATGCGTCGCTATGGCTCTCAGCTGCGACTTCAGCATCCTCAAAATCTTCGGCTTCGGCGATACGGTCGACATGGATTCCAAAGCTGGAGACGTGCTGTATACATCCTACCTCTCCATGGCACGCGCAGGCATCCTTGCCATGGAATTATGGGATCCCAAAAGCAAAAAATGGGGCCAGATCCACATGCAAGCACGTTTCGGCATCCTAAAAACCTTCATCGAAGCCGGTGATGGTTTCTGCGTCCTCGATTACTCAGAGGACGATTTGAGTGATCTGACGATCAAACTCGACCGCTCGAAAATCCTCACGGTTGGCCGGCCGGCTGTTGAGTCTGTGCTGCAGAGATTGCATGTTTATAAATGCACGGCTGATCTCGAAGCGGGAAAGAAATTCTATGAGGATTTGACGAGGGTGGAGGGGGATTTTTGGGCGCAGAAGATGAGGGGACAGGTGTTGAAGAGGAAGATGCCGAGGAAGGTGTTTGTGCAGGGGAATACGGTAGAGGAGGGGGGCAAGGTGGTGTTGAGGGAGTATGAGGCGACGCTGGAGGGGATGATTAGGAGTTGGGTCGAGAGGGATGTTTGATGGATGTTGGTTGGTCGCGGAGATGAACGCTCGAGTGTTGCATTGAAGCCTTACGACTGCTATGATACATGGCTGTAATGGCTAGATAAGATTTCTTGCCAGATATTTCTTGCATGGCTCTCAAACCCCCAACCTACCTCCCCCCCTCCCCTCGAAACCCCCAATCATCCCGCAACCTCCTCCATTATCATACAGCTTTCTTTCAAAAACTACCCCTTCCTTTTGGCTAACTAGCCTAGCTATCTCATCATATATCAGCGCACATTAGATTTACCAAGTTCCGCTCTCAACAGCCGCTTTTCGCTTCGTCCCATGCTGCTGGCGTTTGTATTCACGTGCACTACAACTCCCAATTCCTTCAAAATGATCGTACACTTGACGCGATGTGATTTTTCGGAAGGGAGCTATGACTGCGCTGGCTGCTCATTCATAGGTAGATTTTGCCTCACAAAGCTTTCCTTTGAGGCGCTATCGCTTCGAAGTATGGAACGCAGGTGCCAGCTTTTGCTTTACAGAGACGTGGCTTGGTGGATCCGGTGCTTCTAGCCAGGCTCAGAAAAGACTCATGATGCAAGAGCTTTGTGCATTGGAACGAGCGAATAGACATAAAGCGGTAGGCAAAAGTAATTGTTTCACGAGGATTTCGTCGAAGAAGAATAATCATAGGTTTGGGTATCATGATTCTGGTGAACATCACACACAGCATGCAAAAATCCCTTCTAGGCTCCGGACCATGTCACCCCAAAGAAACACTACTGGCCCTATCCCTCCTCCTCCCACCCCCCATTCCATATCCGTTGTTACCAGTTGCCCCACTAACGCTACTATTCGCACTCCTTATCCTAACCGGACTCCCCACATCCATCGGCTTCCTCCGCCTAACAAGCTGATAGCAGCGATCCAACTCCACCTCCACCGCACAGCGGACTTTTAGCGCGCTGATAGCTGGCCAGACGCTGCGCTCGCCGTGCAGGATCCAGTAATCTAAGCTCTCTTTCGTAGGCGTTTCCAATAGCTTTAGGAAGTCGGATGGAGCGAGGTCAGGGACAAGGGTTAGGCTGGCGCCGGGGACCGTTTCGTCGATTAGTAGCCTGCGGATGGGTGTAGGCAGGAGGCCGAGAGAGTCGAGTTGCGAGAGCCGGTGATGGACTTCCAGCGTAATGAGCCTGAGCAGCGGCACCACTACCCCTGTCCGACGAGCCTGCCTCGGATTATCTGGATGTTGGAAATCGCTCCGAAGGAAAGGCGCAATATACGGTCTCGCCTGGCTAACAACAAAATGATTGACGTTGAAGAGCTCCGCGATACGCGAGAGGGGTGAGTCCCGCTCATTAGTAGTGTAATTTTTAGCTCTCCAATTATAAAGTTGGATCTGATTCGCCGGGCTCGTCAAATGCAGCCACGGCACAATAGCGCCCGTCTCATCTTTACACAGCAGCGGATGCGGCGTATAGTCCGCCGTCGTCGACGCATTGGATGCCAGAGCAGCGGACCAGATCAGCACATTTGGGGCGGTGATGTAATTGAGTAAGTTCGGTACGCCGCCGCGGCCGGAGGTTGCGACTGTGATGTTGAGGACGCGTTTTGTGTGCGCGTAGGCTTCTTCGAAGGTTAGGTCGCCAACGTTGGCGCGGACACATTCTTCGAGGATGTTGACGTCTAGGAAGTGGCCTTCGCGGACAAGGCGGCGGAGGCGGCGGAGGGAGGTTTGCACTTTGCCGGTTTGGTTGGTGTGGATGAGGCCTCGCTTCTCATCTTCGATCTCTTCTGCGATTTCGCCGTTGTTTCGGGCGAAGGCTGTCAGATCGATCCCATCGCCGTTGAGGAAATCCAGCAGCTCGTCTTCAGTATGAATCCCCACCAACGCGGCAATCAGCGCCCCCGTCGCCGTGCCCGCGATAATCCGCGGCAGCAATCCTCTCAAATGCAGCGCCTTCACCACCCCTAAATGGCAGAGACCGAACATAGCCCCCCCTTGTAGCACCAGCGTAGAGCGCCCAAACGCCTGCCTCGTGTCATGGAGAAGATCCAACTTCGCCTGACTCGTCCACCCACTCTCCGCGTATCCCTGACTCGTAGGCAACCCCGTCACATACTCCACCGCCAAGGCAACCTGGGTAATATACTCCTCGATCAACAGCTTCGTCCCCGCATAGGCCCTGTTAAACAATTTCGGCGTCGTAATATTCCCGAGATTCCTCACAAGCCCACTCCGCAAAAGATTCACCAATCCCAAAATATCGTCTTCTTCCCTAGCGTTTATGATGGCGAGACGCCGCTCGTTCATGAGTCGGTAGTCGTAGTACTTTGACGACGCATTTTGGCGCCAGAGATCGGTGTGGAGGAGCTCATCAAGGGCGAAGGCGGTCGTTTCCCATTCTTCGTAGGATTGGGCGGTGGAGAGGGTGGTGAGGAGGGTGGCGAGGGGGGGTTTGCGGTTCCACCATGTGTAGGCTTTCTGCAGATACAGGCGATAGCGTCAATTATAGATGCGTGGTGTTATTTTGGGAGAGGGGTCAGAAGTCGTTGACATACATTTTGCCAGTATCCGCCTACTTCGGCGAATACGCCCCATGCTGATGAGAGGGCCATTGGGACAGGTCCCAAGCCATCTCAGCTTGGTGAGGTTGTCCGAATACTACCGTTTGCTGGGTTTCAATACATATCATATTGGGTTCGATTCCTAATGGCGCTGGTACAATGGTGTTGTGGTTTTGTTGGTATTCTTACTACAACAGGTCAACCGAAACTGACTCGACTGAGTAATCGTCGATGTGGGGTTAAATACCGTACTCGTGTCGCGTCATTTCGTGGCGGAAACTCGGTAGAAGTCTCGGCAAGCGAGCATCATGACGAGTGTTGATATTGGGTCTACAACATATAAATTGACATCATGAATTTCTTAAATTTAAATACACAATGTCCTTCTGATCTACGCTTCTGTATCATCGACTATTTGAGTACTTCTAAACTGGTATTTGTACGATTCAATCAACCCGGCTCATCTTCCTCAAAATGCCTACATACGCCATCCTAGGCACCACAGGCAAGACAGGCGGCTCAATCCTAACCCTCCTCCTCAAAGACCCAAGCAACACAGTCAATGCCTATGTGCGTTCGAAGCCCAAGCTCCTCTCGCAGTCCCCAGGCCTGGAAGACAACAAATCCGTTCGTATCTTCGAAGGAGCTCTCACCAACATTGATCTGATTGCATCATGCCTGTCCAACGTCGATGCTGTATTTTCTACCATCGGAGAGAACGAGAACACTCCTGGCACACACATGATTCAAGACTCAGCTCATGCCATTGTCGCAGCATTGTGCAAGAACGGACCGGTGAAGGGCGGGGAGAAGGTTCCAAAGATCATCTTCCTAAGCTCTTGCTCGCTGAATCCGCAAATGTTAGCCCACGAGCCAAAGATCGCGCAGTGGATAATCACGACTGCCTTCTCGAATGCCTATGCCGATCTGAGGCTTGCAATGAACTATTTGCGTCTGCATAAATCCTGGCTGAACGTCACATTCATACAACCTGGAGGCCTGGTGGAGGATGAGCAGAAAGGCCATGTCCTGAGTTTAAAGGAATCGGGTAGCGGGTTTGTAAGCTATCTTGACTTGGCTGCCGGGATGATCGAGGTCGCGCAGTCGGATGATTACCAGTGGCAGGGTGTGAGTGTCGTGCCGACGAGTAAGGACGTGAAGTTCGAGTGGAAAGCACCGAAGCAAATGGTCAGAGGTTTAATCTGGCATTTCTTGCCATCACTGGGGTGGATGGGCAAACGTCTCGGCATGTTCTAGACGTCCAGAAGTCCTTGACAGTGGGATTGAAGCGGAGAGATAAAGCCAATACGCATGCACATAGTTGGGCGTCAGCCTAGATAGTATGGCACATCTGCCTTAATTCGTCTGGAGTTGAGAGATATCGATAATTGAGTTGAGGTACATTAGTGGCTAGGCATGGGACCTGATAACAGTAATAGTACCGTACTGCTACCGTACAAATAGGTGATACGTCTAATCTTATCTTGCTGCCTTTAGATGGTCCTGTAAGCTATACGTAAGCGGTATTTAAGCGTAACGATTCTCTGAATGTCTCAGGAATTCTGCTTAGTCAGCTGAAATTTATGAAACACGGTCCAGTTTTAAAACAGCCTTATATTCGTCAGTTATAATTAGGTATATAGGTATATAGGTAGGTACGTACCTACTCTATTTATCGGTCGTAACCGTCGAAATGACCACCCCCACCAGAAAATCGGCTGAATCGAATGATTCTGGCCCTAGATTTTCGAAAGCGTTGATATATCTCCGTTATTTATATACCCGAGTAGTAGGCTTAGTATTCATAATAGTGCTCCTACGATACTTTATTATATCCTTATTTCTATCGTACTAAGCTCTTCCTATTAATCCAAGTATAACGTTTCTTTATAGTACGCTAATAATAAATCACGTACTAATACTATTACGTAAGAGGATTAGTAATCGTAATAATACCGAGCACCTAACCTTCACGGTCCTACAGCAGTACTTCTATCTTCTACGGTACAAGTACCATTCTAAGCCCTCATAGCCTTCCGCTAAGGTAGTTTCTTTGGGCCTTGTCTTCACCACCAAGAGCCAAGCATACCGTCATCGGGCGGTAGCCCATTCGTATTCATGGATCCTGACTGGTCTTGCATCTCGAAGTCCTGCATAAATTCATCCCATTCTGCCCAATTGATCGTGTCCATCGTTTCGTCAACATTCAATGAGGCCAAATCATCCAATGGAGGTCCCTGGTCAAATCCAACCGATTGATTTAGCTCAAATGCTTGGTTTGTCTCTGGTGAAGGAAAAGTTGCAGTCCATGTCTGCATCGGATCAATCATGTCTGAATGATTTAAGGGGGACAACCTAAATTGTGGCAGAGGTTGTTGCTGTTGTGGCACTGCGCTGAGTTTCATGGATAAGGTCTCATTCCTCTTAGCCTGAGCCTTGTTCATGAGCTTCTTGATTGGACGCCAGAGCATCCCATGTTTGGAATCCGCGATACGCGCAGCCCAGTCGTCGAAAACGATGTCTACGATTTTCCAGGCTCTCTCCACAAGTGGCCCTTTGGTCTGAACGCACAACTCAGCAAGCGTCGCTGCCAGGCAGTGCCACTGAACGTGGGTCTTGAAGAACCATCGCCATGGAGCAGCAGCAGGCGCCGTATCAAGGAGGTGACTACACTCAATGTTTTCAATGGCGACCTTGAGGACGGTGTCCCCGGGCACGTGATTATGAGACGCAGAGCGGTGGTCGTGAAGTGGAGGATGGTAAAGGGCTAATCGAACCCTCGCCATGATCAAGCGAGATATGACGAGAGTGGTCCAGGCAAGTGGGTCTGATGTGTCGCAACGTATGAGTACTTGGCTCTCGAGTTCTTTCTCGAGATGGTCGATGGTGGCCTCTCGGTCGAGGAAAGAAAGTTTGGGTGCTAATGTCTCCTCCCCTTCTTGTGCAGGCTTTTCATAGGCTATACGTAGGGCATCGGCCCATACTATATGCGAAACACGCGACTTGGTCATCTCTGTGAACCCGAGCCTCGCCACTGGTAGAACAGTGTTCTCCGGGCCTATGTCATCGTCGTTAATATTCAAACACTTTTTAGTATTGAAAGAGCCAGGCAGGATGACTGGATCAGAGCCTCGTTCTTCGCAGGCCCGCAGGTCGAGGGCGATCAGCTGCCACCAGAGCCGCCGGCGTAGTTCAGTCGTGAATGGCGACAGTCCAGATTTGGAATTCTCTCGATGCAAGCCAATTGCGTGGCCTAGGCGGACGGCAACGCTGACTAGAGTCCAGGAAAATTGTGAATCATCGTTCGCACGAACGACCACCTGTCATCACATATGAGCGTTCACAGGTTAGGAATAAGGCGGTATTGACTGTTCCCAAGATTCTCAAGCCGCAGCGTGACCGTGGCCCTCGAAGCATGGATGTGGATGGGAATCTACTTACAATGAATATAACAAGTGCTTGAACAGTGCCAAGCTCAGTAGTGTTCAACAAATCGGCATTGACAAGCGCTGTTTCAGCGCCCATCCTGTATCTAGCTAGTAGTAATTCTCTTCCATCCTGAAAATACTGCAAGCATTCTTCGGGTGTGAGTGCCGTAATCGCAGCATAATACATTGCAAACAGCACTGGTTCGACGTAATTGCCCGAGGGTATATCGTGGATGTTGGCGGCAGCGTTCGTCACCAGCTTTCGAAGAGTCGGCACATGCATTAGCTTGAACATTGGCTCGAACTGCCTGGCATAGATATCACAAAGCAAGAACATATGATCTGAAGAAGGATGTAGTAGACGCAGTTCTCTGGATGGCAAAGGACTAGCCCCAAAGAGAATAGAGGTATGGGATGTATATCCAGTGGATGGTGTAGAAGTTGGCGAGACGTCTCCTCCATCGGAGACATCGTCCATTGTCTGGCGAAGTCCATCGACCTGGAATTACCAGTACGTCAGTAAATCCAAGAGCTAGCAGATGCTTAATCAATAGTAGAGACACACCTCGTTCGCCAAACGTCTCCAATATGCACTGCCAATGAATCGATTGACATCTGTGCCGTTGATGTCTGGAGCTTGGACTGGTCCAGATGGCTCAAGCATGGTTTGCATTGTGTCTGGACTCGCTGAGCTCTGCCCTTCGATCTCCAGGCCATTCCTATCCTTTCCTTCCTCTTTCATCTTCTCAATAAGCTCCTCCATTCTTCCCAGACGGCGCAGGAGCTCCTCGTTGGTTGCTTTTGTTTCGACTCGCCTCTTCTTTGGGTGTCTAAGACGCTCGGGAAAAGCGCAACGGAGGTTCGATTTCTGACATGGTGAACACGGGTGTATCTTGTCACACTTGATCTTCCGCTGTCTGCAGAGGGTGCAGCTCAGCTGCTGCTGAGATCTGTGACGCAGGCCACTTGACCCTAGAGTGGGACCTTGGCTGCCGCCGGAACTCGGGCTTAGCGAACTATCCGCCATGGCGAGCTATTGGACCTTTGAGGGAGAAATCGAACATGCTGTTGATTTATATGTTGAGGCTGCCAGGCTGCCAAAAGGGCACTTTCGCGTCCCAATGGCAGGACGAAGTTGCAGATCAGGCCAGGCTAGCGTAATCGTACCCGCTCCCATAGCGTTGATTTTGGGGGCGCTTTTCATCTGAACGATCTGGTCTCTATGACTCCAACTCCACGAATCTTTATCGTAGGTGCCATCTTGCCAGTCGTTCCTTCCTGAATTTGGCAAGAATGTTGGTAGCGACAGAAGCAGCAGATGCCTCGGATATACAAAATGTATGTCTGGGAGTTACGCCAACATTCAACAGCGAGCAGATCCCTATGGCTGCCGCTACAAGGTCATGTATTAGTAGAGAGCTGAAGCATAAACCCTGAGGCCACTGACAACTGCGCGTAGGCCATTATGTGTGGTAAGGTTATAGAACACTTCAGATCTCTGCATTGTGCCATTTCGCAGGGAAACGCTTGAGCGTGGACTTGGTTTTGCTGAGCCTGTTCATGTGTTGCTCTGTGTTAACGTTATACTCGCAGTGATTCTATCTGTCAGAATGCGGCCCCACAAGAGACATGTCGAACTCGTGTCCATGGTGTGCCTCAACTAGGCCTGCAGCGCCTGCTGGGATATCAAGAACCCACAATGTGTTACTTCGTACTGCTATCTCTGTGTATTTGATCACATGGCTGCTTGCCTGTTCCCCTTGCGAAAGGATGCAATTCTCCCCGTAGCTTCAACATCCCCTGTGAGCTGTATTGATCATTGCGCCGAACTAGGTTGGATCTAGGTTTTGAAACGCCCGTTACGCTACATCCATCCATGACGAAAACACTGAGCTGATCACGGGAGCCCTTGACTTGTGTTTTCTCATCCTCTTCCAACTTCGAGGCACCACCTGAACAGCCTAAGCCCATCATATACAGCGCAACAAAGCAAACATGTCTTCGGATCCCAACCCACAAGGGGGCGACCTCTCGGACATGGCCGTCGAAGGAACCAAAATTCCCACTAACGCAGGCACCCAAAGCACCATTCCCTCTGTTCCACGTCCAGATCAGATTACTGACCCAACCAACGACCCGAACAATCTCGGCGCTTCAGACTTAGCTGGTGCAGCAGACAACGCTCAAGATATTAGCAGAGTATGTCGCATCTGTACTATCACCCCTCAAGTCTACCCGCTGACATCGCATCCAACAAACAACCAAAGACCACGCCCCTACATCCGATATTGTGACGGGAACTGGGGACGCCCTGCCCTCACAAGTCGCTTCAAAGCGCCTCCACGATGTGACAGATGCGGATATCAGCAAGGGACATGGGAGGTATGATAAGCATGTTGTGCAGAAGGGCAGTGATCACGAGAAAGAGGCTAGTGAGGGTGCGACGACAGACGAGGTGCAGGATGGAGTAATTGAAGGTCGTCCTTGAGGCTGGGAAATTTGGGCTCCGACGAATTCATGAATAAGTGAGAGGATCATGGTAGAACAGGGAATAGATATGCAGAAATGGACAACAGCGGCATCCAAATCCACATTGATAGATGGTACCCGATACGACTTTTCTCAAGTGAGAACACAGCCTAGAATTGAGGAGCTTGCGAAACCAAAGTGTCTTTTCGTGAAGCTGATGAGCGTTGATTCTGCTACTTTTGAAGTAATTCTAGAATCAAATTAACAGTGCGCCAGCCTTGTGCTTGAGTTGGTACGTCCTTTCTATTTTTGAGCCCAAGCTCGAATCGATGCAAGTAACAAGATAATGCCTCCTCGAAAGGAACTCGATGTCACATGCTTACTCACAGCCTTGCAACACTTACGAATCAGGCCACAGCCCAGCAACAGCAGTATCACGTGTAAGGAGTGTCTTGCCACATTTGCAGGATGCGTCGTTTCGAAACACGGATCCGGCAGCCTTGCCTCGTCCTCTGTGTTTCAATGACCCACTGGACGGGAGCGAGCGTAAGATATTAGCATGACATTTTGGGATGGGCTCGACGTTGAGGACAGGCTATGCCACTTTCGCTGCCTTGGACGTGGGGAACACTCGAACAACTGAAAACCCTCTATTTTCGTGTTTAATTCGTATACGTAGCAAAAATAGAAGTGATGGCTGCACGGCCCCGTGTTTTAGTGTCTTGGCGGATGCCGATCAGGGACAGCTGTTATTTCCCTTTATTTAGTTCGAGGCTGGGCGCATTGCTGTAGTTTTCTTGACACCTCTCCTTGACCACTCCTTATAGGCACCATCACACTCGTTCAATCTTCTTCTTACAAAAGAACGGCCTTTCCTAAATCCTCTCGACGCATTCCGACCACCACAATCGTTTAATACCACCAGCAGTCCTTCAGAATGCGTTCATCAACCATCCTCGCCGTGCCTGTCTTTGCAGTTGCTGCCCTCGCACAAAACGTACGTCTCAATCTCCGTTCGGAGCCTCTCACATCCACAACACATGCTCTTTGGCTCCGTCTGCCCCCATTACAACGTCATCTCGACGTGTGTTGATGTCGTTAATGCCCTCATCAGCATCGTCCTATGCCATGGCTTTGTTATCTCCCTTGCTGACACCTACTTTCATTAGAACACCTTCACCGCAACCAATTCCCTTGGTGTCGTAACCGCTCAGCCTGTCCCAGTCACCACCCAACCGGTTCCCGTCACAACCCAGCCAACTGCCGCGACATCCCAAGAAGCTGCTGCTACGATACCAGCTGGCGGCGCTGCTGGCAGCGGCACTCTCGTCGGTGTACCAGGTCCCATCGGCACTGGCTCCTCAGGCTCCGGCTCGGGCTCTGGAGGCAAGAACGCCACTGTAACTACTGGTTCCCCAACTTCTGGCTCGAGCTCTAGTTCCAACGGAGGCGCTGGCGGAGCTAGCTCTGGATCCAAAACTTCATCCGGCTCTGGAACAACTGGCACCTCTAGTGCTGGTATGCTCCAGCCTTATATCGGTCTCGGCATCGCTGGTGCTCTCTTCGCTGTTTTCTTGTAAGCGTTTGGTCAGCGTTGGGACCTCTTCCGCGGCCTCAATACCCTGAGCCTGTCGTCAACAGGATAGAAGGAAGAAAGAACGAACAGCGAACTGCGCATCGCTTGCTACATATGTGATTATTTTGGCACAAAGTCTGATTGGCATTTTTTGAGGAGATTGGGAAAAGCGTGATAATAATACGCTGCAGCTCAGCGAGGGGAAATCATCTTAATACCCATCATGGAGAAATAGTTTTGCTTCCTCAAGGGCTCACTTCACTCGATAGATCGATTGATGTAGAAACATTGTTGCTCTTCAAGTAAAACTTTGCTTGCCCTGTGACCACTTGAGTACTCGTGCGCATTTGCCATCCCCACAATCTTTCCAAAAGGGTACCTTGCAGCCAGCCAACCATTCAGTAGCCTCTTTCATGGTCTTTGGCTTATTGTAGAATTCCCCATCCAGTAGTTACCAACAGAATCCTTGTCCGTTGCAACGATTACCTCTTGAAGCGCATCGCCCAGATCCCTTGTTTCATATCGGCTCGCCAGAATCTAGGTCAAGCCCCTATACATTTCTCTGCACCATAGATATTGCTAAAAAAGTAGCTGTGTACCGTATCTCTCGAATTTGAGGTGAGTGAACAAATCAAAGAGGTCTGTGCATTGAACTCCGGCCCCACATTTGCCTACGGATCGAATATCGTCATCCACTCTGAACCCCCACGCAGAAAGAACACAGGACCATTCTCCGTCCCAATCCTCTCCCTTTCACAACGACTCCTCAGGACAGCCAGCGCTCAGACGCTGCGCTGTACTGACCGATTGAGATACTGTCACGATCATTGAATAGCTCGACTGGTACAGCATAAACCCATTACTAGCCACCGCCCCCACGGCTTCCGCTTTCATAGCATATTCCGCTACCGATCGTCGATGCCAATAGTGCTCAGTGTGCTCGAACACTGAAATAGAATATACACGAGGCGTTCACAAAAACTTGGAGAGTCATCATGTCGCCAGGGACTGCCATGATACTCAATTGAGCCGACGGCTTCGGCCAGCGCAATTGAACCTGATCCCTACGTAATCTCATTCTTACGATCCTGCGAATTCGGAACTATAGCCATAGGATCTCCACTACTACACACGAACGCGACAGGCCACAGTCGACTTCTACACTGCGTCGCTGAATCTAGCATCGCGCCATTTCCCTCTCTCGACTTGCCCTAACCGACCTCCTAGCACCTTCAAGATGTTCCTCACAATGTCCTGGTTCTGGCGGGGTTTCCAGTCCGCAATATTCTATTACGTCTCCTGCGCGCCCTGCTCGAAGCTTGCCTACAGGCGTCAACGCCGAAAAGAATACAAACGCGCCAAAGCAGAGAAAGCTCTACATGATGCGGAGAACGGGCAATACGAGCACCCTTCACCGTTCTCCACAAATCCATATTGGAGGGAGGAGATCGCTATAGGCCCTGGACCGCCAGAGAGGAAAGCTGTGAGAGATGGGAAGGCGAGGCCGGAAAAGAACCCCATGAAAGAGAGAGAAAGGAGGCTACATACGGGTGGTATGGGCAGTAGCACGGACACAGGCGTTAGCAGCGCCGATACGGTTGTTGAGAGCGAAGGAACAGAACAGGCACGGAACAGTGATGAAGGGTGGAATAAGCGGCGGTATCAGCGCGAGGATGAGGTGTTGTGGGGATTGGAAGAGCAGGATACGAAGTCAATTGGCATGACGCCTGTCTCGAGAACAGGCAGCGGCAACAAGTATCAGTACTACGCCAGGAATCCAGCGATCAATGATCTCCACCCGCCAGTCGTGAGCACGCAGCCGAGAGACAAGACGGAAACGCAATGGATGCTACAACCTCCGCCCAAAGCGGAACTGATGGCCGGCAAGGTGAGGGGGAACACTCCGCCAAATAGAAGCCGAAGCGGCAGTGGCGGTACCAACGCCAGTAAATGCAGCATGGGGAGGGCACCCGACATGAGCCTCGGCCGTCAAGTCAGCCAACGGCTTGTGGAATCGAAGCTCAAGCGCGGAGAACAACCATTATCTCCACCACCCTCTGCAGCAATAAGCCGCGGACCTTCACTCCAGAGCAACACATCAGCAGTACCACTAGGGCAGCCGCACGACAGAGATACGAACCTTTTTCCTCCGAGGTTCGCAGAACCGCCACTCCCTTCGCCTCCACCACCGCGACCGCCTCTCTCTACAATTTCTTCGGCTTCTATGCCGCAGAAGCAGAAAGACAGGCCGCCGCACCTGCGGCCTTTCGTCTTGTCATCCAATAGTACCTCCTCCCTGCGCGTATTGCAAAAAATCGTCACACCAGCTAGCCAGCTCAATACTGTCAAGACTGCATCGTGGCCGCTACCAGATGCAGCTGTGCAGGTCAAACTGCCGCCTGTGAGCCAACAGGAAGATGCGGATCTCAAATTGCCTGAAGTGAAGAGTTGGTTTCCGGAGAGTAGATGGGATATTCGGGGCGGGAGGAAGGAGAATGTGGGACACGGACATGCGCATCGCTGGAGTATGGATATCTAAAAGAAAATAGCTCCATATCTGGGGAATGACACTATGGCTGGGAAGACAGGAGTGGAAGAGTACATGTTTGAAGTGCTGTCTCATTAGCGTTGGCGTTTGTGGGAGTATTGACCCGGTCCTTGGTACGGAGGCATTCATGAGCGTTTGAGCGAATTGGCTGTATGAGATCAAACCGAAGATTTTGAAAGTGAGTTGTGCAAATCCGCAAACACGTTGTACCAATTACTTGCAGAGGCCTCCAAATCATATAGGTTCAACTTTTGGAGGGTATTCCTGTGGCGCTGAAGTATGTCTGCTGTATCGCCTAGATCGACACGCACGTCTTGCAAGATCAATGTCGTCAGGTGCTGCCATGTGACTCCACCACAAAGCTGAATATTGAAATTTTAAGGTCTCGATATTAGTCATTGCTTTCACGTAAGTTTTCAACCATCCAGTGAGAATCATATCCGTAAGCGCCTCAGGATCGGTATCCTCGAGAGGGCGATTGAAAGATTTGACATGAGCCAGGAGCTGCAGGAGACCTTCTCTGTCTTCCAATACTAGACTAATCATAACCGATATGTCAATGTCCTCGAAAAGATGACCGACGCCGATCTTAGCTCCAGAAAGGGAAGCTCCGCGTGCTATCGCTTTTAGCACCATTGTTGCTTGATCACTATCAGGCTTTATTTGACACGATGACTCCGTGCACTCTTCCAAAATGATTCCTTTGTCTCTAGGTGCACACTCCACCCTCTTACGGTTCCAATGCCATAAAGATCCTGGCTCGATGCGCTTCAATCGGGAGAATTGGACGACTGCATTTTCTAGAGATTGCCCTGCGCTCCCAAAAGGCTGTTCAAGCTTCGTGTATTGAGTCAAGTATTGGTTGAAGTGGGACTTGAGTACCTCGGTGCTTGATTCAATAGAGTTGGATATGACCAAGCGAGGCGACGGATGATATCGATTGAAGTACCACACTTGGCCTCTCGGTGATCGATCCAATGATCCATCTCCCCGAAGCCAGTCTGCAAATTCATTACAATTGAGACGAGGACCTGAGATTGCTTTCGGCACGATATGTAGGCCATGGACATAGTATTTGTAGGTACTGTGTTAAGCAATGGCTTCCATTTTAAGATGACTATCCTTGGTGAAATGCAAGATGATCTCTTTGTAAAGCTGAGGAGCGCTCATAATGGAGCATTGCTTATTGCAATGTCGTAAAGCCTTGATCGAGCTTATGCACGTGAGAGGCTCTTTGGGTTGCAGAAACATGTAATATGAGTGTCTATGCGAGCGACCATCATTGCGAATATGGTTCGTGATGATATCGAACACCTTTTGCGGGACGCGATCAATCATGCTGCTCTTTGGGCTGATTTGGCTTTGCGAATGTGTAGACGCCTTCGATTCAGTGCCGGCGATATGGCTGAGCCCGTTCAAATTTCAACTGTTGTGACTTCAATCGATTGACAGTGAAAGGTAATGTGCGTCAGTGCAGACACTGATGAGGCTATGAGCTGCGGAGGTTTGGCGTCTATGCTTCAGCGATATGTGCTGTATGAGGTTGGGCGAAGGAGAATGGGATAATTCGCGCAATTAGAAAGCTGATGTTAGCCATATGGCCCACAGACATTGCGTACTCAATCCTGAGAGATGCCAGTTGACTGCCTTGCTAGTAAAGTTGCTTTCAAATGCAATCGGAAAGGGCCAGATATGGACAACACGTTGTTTCCTTGACACTGTATTACCGCAGTAGTACATCAGTAGTTAGGCGCCAGCTTTCGTGTAAGCCCTGACTCCAGGATTTTCCTCGAACACATGGCCAAGTTGACGGAAGAAGAAGAGGTGCAGGCAAAGATAGTCATGCAGGCTCATTCTAATGGGCAAAGGTATTATTTGTGAGTTGCGTCTGGACGAATGGTAGACTGTGCTAATCACAGCAGTCCGCCTTCGGTACCCTCTCACCAGGTACATATCAACTCCCCCCCCGAAATCGCACACAGACTCGATAGAGTTTCTCAGTTCTCGATATCTACCCCAGCTCTATGATACCTCTGTACGAACAGCGACGCGGAGTATAGTCCTTGTCCAGAGCAGCAAGGCTGGGAAGTCCGTGTTAATTTTTGGTGATGATGCCAATGTTAGTGGAACCCTCAATCTGTTAATGCTGTAATTAAGGCGAGGGGATTGCTCGACACTCTACAAGAGAGGTCGTTAGGTTGTGTTTGCACCACGGGTAAAGGTTGCGTTAGCAAGTGATTCTGCTACAGTGGGGGCGCGATAGGAATAGTCGCCCGCCGACTCCCTTGGTATTGTAGGGGCTATAAAAGCTACGCGTTCCGACAGCGATCCCTAAACAAATTTTGGGATGGCGAGCAAAGACAAAAGTCTGCCCCGACCTCACCCCCTACCGGGCCTAGAGTGAGTGGCTGCTTTACTCTCACCCAACGCGGGGGTTACATTTCTGAGTCTTCGGTCCATTATGAAAGCCAAAGGCTGTACCGTGGGCACACAGGTAATCCAATCAAATTTGAGACCACTCCGATCTAATCTAGTATCCTTCTTCCATGCGTATCACCTTGTCAGGGTTGAGAATGCGCAGGGGATCTAAGGCGAGCTTTATCTGTTGAGCATCAGTCAGCAAAGTCAAGCTGTTGCGTGAGAGCTTTTCGCTCACTTTTCTCATCATGTTGATGGCCTCGTCTCCGACTTCTTGAGCCAAGCCATCTCGAAGTTTGAGACCAATGCCGTGTTCACCAGTGACAGTGCCATCAAGTTGTACAGCCCTTCTCTGGACCCACTTGATGATCTTTTCACCCTTCTCTCTCTGGTTTTCAGGGCAGACGATAACAGTATGGTAGTTACCTACAGCAAAGTCAGCAATAAAAATATTCATCAAAAATCACCACTATTCTGGTGAACGCGGGATTATGACAAGAATGAGATTGACAGACTAACCATCACCCACGTGGCCCAACGTCGAGCCTGCAAGCCCTGCATCTGAGATGACCTGATGCGTCTCCTCTATCATGTCTGCCAGACTGGATATAGGTACAGCAGTGTCGGCGTTCAGGAAGAGGTCTGTCGGGTCCTTTTTCATTGCCATTAGGCTTCGCCCCACCTTCTTTCTGGTGCCCCAGGAAATTTCGATCTCGTCTTTTCTGGCAGACACCTCGAAATCTTCGCATTTGTTCTTCTCCGCTGTTTCTCTTGTAATTTCCAATTGGCCCTGCACTGCCAACTGCAATCCTGAGATTTTGAGAAACAGGGTCGGGCTTTCTCTCCAGTGTCTGACAGATAGACCAGACTGGTTGATTGCCCACATGCTATGACTGTCAAGTAGCTCCAATGCGTCTATTGGCAAGCCGGAGTGAATGAGGCTCACCGCGGTATTCACCGCGAAATGAGTGTTTGGAAAAGCCGCAATAACAACATGGAGGTTCTTTGGGGTCGAAGTGACCTTGAGCACGGCTTCAGTAACGAGACCAATTGTACCCTCAGATCCAACGATTAAGTTAGTAAGGTCGTACCCAGCCGACGACTTGCGCGGGCGACGCCGAGTTTTGACAATTGTACCATCCGCAAGGACCACAGTCATAGAGATGACCCATGCTCTCATAGTTCCGTACCGATACGCATTCGTACCAGAGCAGTTCATAGCAATCTGCCCTCGCTGTTAACACCTCCGCTTTATATGTTGCCAGGATTACCAAAAATTTACCATTCCGCCGATCTTTGCACCAGGAGCTGGATCCGGAGGGAAGAACAGATTGTGTTCTCCTAGGCGAACATTCAGATCTTCCCAACCTACAGCAGGTTGGACGACTACATCCATATCCTCCTGATGGACTGCCAAGATCTTGTTCATTCGGTTGAAGTCAATGCAAATTCCCCCACGTGTAGCTGCAAGTGCACCAGGCATACTTGTCCCGCCACAGTATGCTGTCACCGGTATTCGCCGTTGAGAACAAATCTTCATGATTGCACTGACTTCAGCGGTGCTGGTGGGAAAGACAACAATAGCGGGTATTTGGGCCGGCGCAGCAGGAGACCATTGTGTTATCGAATGAGCACGGCGTCCGTCCAAGCTTGAAATGATAGCCTCTGCGCCCAGCAGGTTAATGCATTCATCGTTCGCTTTCGAGATAGATTCGTCGGAAATATTATACTTGGATGGTGCTATGTCTGATAGTGCAGTGGTAGAGTGTCCATTCATCGCTCGGGATGAGGACGTAGTAGCCCGGTACAGCAGGAAATGCTCTTGTGACCCGACTTTCTCTATCTGCGCAGTTTCATTGCCTGGCAAGAGCTTGCTGTTCGTACGAGCTGCCCAGTAGATTTCGCGTCCTCTTAGGTTTCCATTGGCTAATCAACTGGCGGAGCTGGGTGTGTAGGATGGTTACATCGGGGAGCCGGGGATAGAGTTGCGTGCGTGTGGCCAGCTGGCCCGCTAGCATCTCTCGTAATCTATCTAGTCACTAGCATGGGGGAAGTATGTAATAATACACGATCACTGCCGGAATTGGCGACCAATACCAATGCTGGCAGCCGCAGCTAGGTTGCTTTGAAACTCCGTACAGCCTGTGCACATACTCGGTTGGATTCTCTAACCGTGCTCTCATTGGGTGGACTGCTCAATGACGTCTACAAATCCTGATGGACGCGCCTTTTTCTGGATCGGGCACAGTGGATTCTGACTCGAAAAATAAGGGGCGACACCTCTGAAGCGCATGGTGCAATGAACAGTGTTGCTGCATGAAATTGTTCTCTTTTCACACCCGCTCTCGCTCCAACACCCGTCATACTGACGCAGCTTTGCAGACCTCTCGTCTTTTTGTATCGATTAAGACATGAATATGGGTATGATTTTGCTGAGCTGCTTTTGTGATTTAGAATCTTATAGTAATTACAGATGTACTCCGCAGGTCCGACTCTATGGAGTCGGGGCACCCTCGCTCTACTAGCAAAACCGAGAATGCCATGTCTACAGGCACCATCATCATCCGGGGTGGCAATGAATGGAAACTGTTGAGGAAAATTGATCTTCGAGTCCTACCGGTTATCACAGTCATCTATATATTAGCTTTCCTAGATCGGTGAGCAAAATCGCAAAAAAGCTGGGGCCGCGTTCGCGAAATCTGCATGCTGACTTGTCAAGGGTGAACATTGGAAATGCGATATTATACGGACTTCCAACCGACTTGCACTTACAAGGGACGCAGTTGAACACGGCCTTGAGTGTCTTTTTTGTCACTTACTGTGTCTTTGAAATTCCGGCGAATATTCTGATGAAGAAAATGAGACCGCATGTTTTTCGTGAGTCTTCAAGTAGGATCCGGTCGTGCAAAGTTTTATATTGACTCAAGTATTCTATTTTCAGTATCCGTCTCAATGTTCCTATGTGGAGTTCTGGCGATTGTGCAAGGATTTGGTATGCCACATACCAGTCCGCTATTCAGCCACTGCTAATTGCAAAAGTCAAAAATTTTGGTGGCTTAGTGACAGTCCGTCTTCTCCTTGGCATCGCTGAGGCGGGTATATTCCCGGGGTGTAGGTCGTATACCATCCTCTCTGGTTGGCGCCTTAACTGATGTATACAGGCTTCTACCTAATTAGTATGTGGTACAAATCTTCAGAAGCTCAAAGGCGCTTCTCCTTTTTTTTCAGCGCTGCAAGTTTCGCTGGTGCCTTTGGAGGCCTCCTGGCAAGTGCTATTGGTAAATTGGAGGGCATTCGGGGCTACCATGCCTGGCGTTGGATCTTCATAATTGAGGGCATCCTTACATGCCTTCTCTCCGGTGGCGCATTTTTCCTCGTCGCCGATTTCCCTGAGCACGCCAATTGGTTAGATGATGACGAGCGCAATTCCGTGGTAGGGAGGTTGGCAGCAGAGGAGGGTAGCTCCAGAGTCGAGGAAAAAATCACATGGCAAGGCATTCTCGAGGCCTTTGCGGATTGGAAGATGATACCTGGCGCTCTGATGTACTTTGGGCCTACTGTATCCGCTTACGGTCAGTCGTGGTATCCTCATACCTTCCTCGCTTTCAGTATTGACTTGACAAGGACTTGCATACTTTATTCCCTCGATCATCGCTAGCTATGGTTATAAACCTATCGAAGCGCAGCTCCATTCTGTGATCCCTTGGGCTGCCGCCATTGTCTTCGGAATGGCAATGGCCTTTATATCTGACAAGGTCCAAAATCGCTCCGTATTCATCGCTATCGGTCTCTGTGTCGCCATTAGTGGTAACCTCATTCTCTTCACAATTCACACCCGCCGTGAAGCTGAATTTGCAGGTCTGGTGTTGTATACTATGGGTGTGATTGGCATCTTGCCTATCGTCGTATGCTGGTTCTGCATGAACTTGAAAGGGCACCGGCAGAGGTCGATCGGCACAGCCTGGCAAGTGGGGTTTGGCAATATCGCGGGAATCATCGCCCCCTTTGCTTTTCCAAGCACAGATGCACCGCGATATCATCTCGGGTACTCTATTGGACTAGGCTGCTTATGCCTGGCCGGGGTAGTATCCCTCACGTATTTTGTTGGTTGTCTGACAGAGAACAAGCGGCGAACAAAGGGGCACAACTTCATTCTCTAAGTCTTAGTACCTCTGTTGTCAGTCCATCCATTGAAGGGACTGATAAAATGAGTTGATTAAATGCTCAAGAGGTCATCTGTATGGGCTATCTGCTCTTTTCAAACATGATTTCAATCAATTTATTGAGAGGGTTCCATGAGGCATCATCGCTTAAACGTTTGAAAGCTTTTGCATACTAGCACAGAAGGCGCAAAGAATTAAAGGAATAAGATGACGGTAACACAAGCCGATGAAACACCACTCAATACTGTATATCACCTCGGTAGCTGCTAGATTAGATGGGGAATCAGCCAAATAGGAATCAACAAATATCAGAGTTAATTTGGTCAGGGTCAGGCATAGAGCGCTAATTGGGGACAATCCATTACAAACTGCCTTTTGCTTATACAATTTCCCACTCTATTCTGAAATTCAATCGCCATACGGGTTCTTGTGGCCATTTTGCTCAAAGTACTCCCGAGCAACGGGATAATATGGCGAGTCCTTGTCGCAGAAATCAAACTGTTCAAGCGTATGAGGGACTTTGCGATAGTCGTCTAACATATGGTAGCAGGCATGGCGTTCTGGTTCTTGTGTCCAAGCCACCAGCTTATCCCAATTTCGGCATTGTCTCACCTGCCCGTTCCCAATGTGGTGAACGGCGTTCACGGTTGGCATGGGTGTGTCATCCGCGAGGCACATCATGTCCTGGCGAAGAGTATCCATACAATGGTAGAAGTGAGCTGTAGGTACAACCTGGGGTTCACCCCGCTGCATGTCGGTGTAGGCTTTGCGCATAGACTTCTATTTCATGTCGCTAAATTTTAGCAAGCGCCACCAAGGGCAGAAATTTTTGACTCACAAGGCAGTGGAGATGATGGAAGGCTTTTACGTGGTATATGCCCTTTGAATCATCCCAAGGGAAGCGGGCTGACACGTCCAAGTCGTGTGCGCTCGCGTATTCGTCGGTCAGAGCGACGATGATGGGGCTGCTGTCAATGGCATCCCAGAGTTCGTCTGCGAGCGTGTCGTTGCTACCGCTGTAGTCTGTATGCACTTTGTATTCTACAGGGTGGTCATATCCCAACCCGCCTACAAAATTGTCAGTAGATTCTTCGCGAAATGGTCGGCGTGAGGTAGAAGGGGCTATTGTATTTACTGAACCTTGACCGTCCGAGGTCGGGAGCATGTTTGAGCTTGGTATATTCGTAGAAGAGAAAGGCGTTCCCGAGCAAGGAGAGAATCATGAGGCTCAGTGTGACTCTTCCAATACATTTTTGTCCATGCTGGCTGCGAGTACTTGGAATACGACAGGCATTTTCGACCTTCGCATGAGCAAGCTCATCAACATCAGCATCGTTGTAGTCAGTCTCGTTATGGCAAGAGAGAAGACACTCTTTGCTTTCCTCGTCGTCCATTATAGTGTGGTAAGCGGAGCTCGAATCTTTAAAAGTCTAAGGTGTCGAGGAACGAAACATTGAGAATGGCCGGGTTGCCTGATGACTTGGAATGAAAGAACATGCCAGAAAGCTCTGACGTCCATCTGCATGCTATGCTGAGCGATCGACGTGCAGCGACTTCTGGATCTGTCCTTGTGGCTAGCTGCATGACGAATCAATAGAAGAAGGAAGGTAGAGGTGTGAGGCCAATTCGCGCACGTATCGCTGGCTTCTGAAGGATTTATGATGACGTCGAATTTGAGAGCAGCTCCGATGGTGTGCATTGCTGATCCGCAACTCCACATCCAGTGCGAGATGTCATCCAAGAGACCTGGCCGGGCACCATCGCAGGAGATGGGGCAATGAATGACGCAACGTTTCCCGTCATGTATATAAAACCGTCGGAACTGCCCTCGGAACATGGTTGTCATTGACAACAATCGATTGCCTTCAAGATCCATAGATATCAAAGCTCCTTTCTGGGCCCCAACGACTACAATCTCAATCATAAGCCTCTACTGCCATTCTTTTCGTCTTCTTCCAAACAGAGGTACGCCATCTACTCCACTTCACTCGGGAGGATACTGAGTGCGCAACAGACGTGCAGTATTGACCCAACAGCATGCGCTCGTCGACGATCCTCAGCATCGCCACGGTTGCACTGGCAGGCATTACGGCCAGCACCCCCATTCCTATCCCTACAACTGAGGTAGCAGACCCACCGGTCCTCAATGCGCGGGAGGGAATCGCAGACCCGCCCGTTCTGAATGCTCGAGATGGTAAAGCAGACCCGCCCGTTCTGAATGCGCGAGAGGGCAAAGCAGACCCACCAGTCCTCAATGCGCGGGAGGGAATTGCAGATCCGCCTGTTTTGAATGCTCGAGATGGTAAAGCAGACCCGCCCGTTCTGAATGCGCGAGAGGGCAAAGCAGACCCACCAGTCCTCAACGCGCGGGAAGGAATCGCAGATCCGCCTGTTTTGAACGCTTAAGGAGCTTGATCTCGATTTGACCATGGTGTATCAGTCGAGAGTAGAGTGCTTCTGCTAGAGTACCTATGTTGATCATGCACCTTGCCTGCGATGATCTGACCGCTCGGAATTTCATGTAATGTAATGGTTAGACTACAGTATATACAAGCGACACAGTTCATCCATTGGACCCATCATCCACGGGTCTATCCCTTCGCTTCGTGGGCTTTGGAAGAGGGTGTGAGACCATGTCCGGATCTGCCACCTGTACTGGCGGCACCAAAGGGGGTCAACAGGGTGGTGAAGTGAAATCACGCGAGCAAAGACGTCAGTTAGTGATGCGCTTATGACGGCATTCGCACCCCACGGGACGGATCGCGAACGGGGAGGTGTGGCCCGACTGGTACATTATTCGCTTGTCAACGGTGGCATGCATACGGGCACAGGTGGTGATCGACAACGCCAAGGAACATCTTCTTACAGCGGCTCCTCTAGCGCTCCTTCATCGCTGGATCAGGAAGGACGTCCGAACCGCTGCCGAGCAGGTTCGCTGACACTAAGGAGCCGAGCCAATCCGCGACGAGGAAGCACTCCGGTCCACCATTGGAAATACTGTACGGTAATATATCATGCATTCACTATCCACCTTTTCAACCAACGATCTTTACCGGAACGGAGAGTCGCTGAAACGAGCTGAGGTTGCACTGGATGGCTTCGTGCTTTGTGTGCCACACTGCCAACCATACGGTCGCCTTATCACTTGAGAAGATGTGCGACCTAGCCGTGCCACAAGATGGCCTCTGGTTTTCTCGTGGCTGTCGGACGTCTCTTTAATGTCTGGGAATCGGCAACACATCACACCCAGTGCAATATATTCAAAGCCTTGAACTGAGTGCGGACTTCAGCTCTGGAGGGTTGCAGTCGAATTCTCTTCTATCATTTCGGCCTTCCTCTCGTCGTATCGCATCTTCACGTCCTTCCGATTCTACAATTCTTAGGAGTCTTGTATTCTTAGCGACGGTCATTCCCGCGACCGACAATGTCTGATTCCGTCGTTGCACCGTCTCCATCAAACGTGATAGCGCTGGGGGTAGTGTGGCCGCTGTTATGTGCTGTCGTTGTTGCCTTGCGTTTCTACACAAGGCGCGTTCAGGGTGCAAGACTACTACTGGATGACTGGTTGACTATTCCCGCCCTTGTGCGTGTAGTAAGACCCGCAGCTTATAAAGGGCCGGGGCTGATGACATTGCTGGCACTAGATCTTGACATTTGGGTTGGGTGGTACCCTGATTTACGGTAGAGGACTCCCCTGTCGAAATTCACAATCCGGAGAGGAGCTTACACACTCGCCATAGGCGTGTATAGTAAAGCGCTTGGATATGCAACGCCCCCCCCAACAAATCCGAATGACGCACTTACGAATAACAATCCTGTGGTCAGGATCAACCGCCAAGTAAGTTTTTCATTTCGAGACAAGATTTGAGAACATTAAGCTAACGGCTACATTAGCTTGTGTGGTCATTCCAGCTAGTTCAGATACCAGCCCTCGCATGCGTGAAGCTTAGCTTCATATTCTTCTATCGGAGGATCTTTTGCACAGGTGTTGGCAATATCTTCCGTATCATTACGACCATTGCTATAATATTTATTACAGCGTGGGCTGTGACCTTCGAATTCGCATTTCTCTTCATCTGCAGAGGACATTTTGCCGCTTGGTGGGTATCCATTCAGAGCCTGGACACCTACTGTCACCCTGAACTCGACTTGGAGCTTGGATTTTCTACCACAGATTTTATCACGGATGCTATTGTCATTCTTCTACCCTTGCCTCTTGTACGTAGTCGCCCTTCAACAAGTTTAATTTGTCTGCTAATAGGTCCTACAGATATGCAAACTTCAAATGCCCGTCAGTCGCAGACTTGCTGTTATCGGAATATTCAGTCTTGGGGCATTGTGAGTAGTACAGATGGACAAGCTGGAACGAAAATTGACTCACCACAACGCAGAACAGTAGCAACATCAATTACACGAATGGTGATCTTTATCCGAGCTGTCCAAGGCCTGAAAGTAGCCTACGCGACGTCTGGAGCGAATGACCGCAAGTACTCCTGGTTTGTTAAAGTAATATTCTGCTGACCACTTACGCGCAGTTATCACAACCGCAGGGCTCTATTGGAGCATGATGGAATCTGGACTTGCTCTCACATCAGCCTGCCTCCCTACAATCTATGCTCTTCTTAAGAGAAAGTCTTCTTTCGATAGATTGGACCCCACATCCAGGAAGAGGGACAATTCAATGTCATCGGCTGTAAACATGGTAGCCCGCGTCAATGGAGCCGCCGTCATTGACACGTATGCGTTGAAGGAGCTTGACCCAATTTTACAAAGGGACGGACCGCCAGACGGCCGCATATTTGTCAAGAAATCGTTCGAGAGAATAGATTGTGTAGTTTGAGAACTAGGAAGGAAACTTGGCTTCGTGGAATGCCTCGAAGCTTGGGGCGCCGGTATTCTTTTGTCTATGGCTGGGCTGATGAATACGATGCGTTCTGTATAGGGCGTATCTCCCCTTCTTAGATTATACGCTGTGTCCTTCCAGTGCACTCCGTACGACTGCTATGCAACGTTTACTTACCATCTGTAATATTCACACCAATTCCCAATCCTGTTGTAGTACCTTTGCCTCCCTCCCTGAAGTCGACTCGAAGCTGGTCAAATATCACATGTTATAGCGAGCTCTAATTTCCGGAAGGCTGCCTTACCAGTAGTGCTTTACGGCGAAACCTCGGTAAGTAACAATGGAGCAGAAATTGCTCGCTAGAATGCACGTCTAGATCTGCCGGCATGCTTGATCGAATTGAGGCAACCTTTTGGGCCGGAACCTAGAAAAAGTTGTGACGTCAGGGGATGATTGGCGCGATCCTGCGAGGCTTCTCCGTGTCACACCCTTTCGAAATGCGCTCCAATGAAGATCTCAGTGATAGAATCCATTCGAAGAAGGAGAGAACCCTACACGAAATTTGGATGGTAGTCCGCCACGTCTAGTGGCCTCACAACATATCCAGAATCGTCGACAAGCTGCTGCGTTTCGCAACAGGTGAGCGTTTCTTACTGGCTCATTGGCATTAACGCACTAAGCGTTATCTAGCACTCAACTGAGATCGTGAGCGGAACACGTTTTTACTCCCAGTCGCCCACCAAATGAATGAGAGCCTGCTTGGACAACAAGGTCCATACGTCCCTTTTCCTTGACGAAGCCATCCAATACTTTCCAACGATGAACACTGCCCAAATTCCTCCGGCTGAAGAAGCCCTTGACGTTGCGGCTACTTGTGTAGATCAACATGTCGATGATGTTGATGAACATGTGGTTGACTTCGACAGTCCCGATGACCCAGAGAATCCCCTGAATTGGTCTTCACAATACAAATGGAGCGTGGTCATGTTAATATCTATCATGAGCCTTGTCGTGTAGGTAACATCCCTAGAACGTGTCAGTGGCGTTTTTCTCTTTTCTTCGCTAATTAAGCTGATGCAGCAACCTGGCTATTCTTATGTGCGCTCCCGCAACACCCCAAATACTGGCAGAGTTTCACACATCCAACCAATTGGACTCAACAATCTTAGTCTCAATTTGGGAGCTCGGTGAAGTTGTTGGCCCTATCATCATCGGTCCATTGTCCGAGATTGATGGCAGGCTCTTGGTATACCACACTGCCAATATCCTGTTTATCATATTCGCTGCCGTCGCTGCCCTTAGCCAAAGCATGAATATGCTTATAGCGTTCCGCTTTCTCCTGGGGTTGACGGTAGCGTCTACAACATTGAATTCATGCATCGTAGGAGACTTGTTCCCAAAAGAGAACCGCGGGCGTGCAATAGCAGTTATGGGAATGACGCCCTTTATGGCCCCAATACTAGGCCCCATCATCGGAGGATTCATATCACAGGCCAAAGGATGGCGCTGGACATTCTGGCTCATAGCCATTATCACAGGAGCCTTTGAAATCGGCTTCCTTCTTCTGTATCGAGAGACGTATAAGGTCGCCATTCTTTCCAAAAAGGCTCGGCGTTTACGAAAACGAACAGGAAATGACCGATTGCAAACACGGTACAATATCGGTGGTTCTGCAACAAAATTGTTGGCCGAGTCGGCCTTTCGACCCATCAAGCTTCTCTTCATCTCCCGCACCATTCTGCTGGTGTCTGTGTGCGGAGCTTTTGCGTCCAGCTATACCTACATTATCATAACTACAATCACAAGAGTGTTCCAAGAGACTTACCAGTTCTCAGAAAGTCTTGTAGGTCTCACCTACCTAGGGTTAGGTATGCCATCCCCTCTCCGAACCTCCTACAGATATATTGACATTACATTCAGGGCTTGGCATGATCTCGAGTGTCGTCCTTTGCGGCGCTTTCCTCGACTCTCACCTTAAGAAAAAGGCTGTGTCAGGGTACTCAGAGCCCGAGCATCGTCTTCCACCTATGGCGCTGGGCCACGTAATCATTCCACTTGGTCTCATCATTTTTGGGTGGACTGCTCAAAAGGATGTTCAATTCATCGTCCCTGTAGGAGCCACAAGCCTTGTTGGCTTTGGCTTCGTCGCCGTTTCTCTGTCGTCGTCAAGCTACATCGTCGACGCCTTTGGTTTATATGCAGCATCTGCTACCGCGGCCACCACATGTCTACGAAACGTGGCTTCGGCCGCGCTGCCACTGGCTGGGCCTCCTCTCTTTGGTAGCCTGGGGCTCGGCTGGGGGACTACAGTGCTAGGATGCGTTGCCTTACTGGTTGTGCCGGTGCCGTTGCTGTTGATGAGATACGGATACCGTATGAGGAAGAACAACAAGAGGTTTCAGGTACCCTCTTGACATTTGCAGCGATCTGAAGGCTATGGTCTAAGCAGCTGGTCGATTACGTTACCGCTTCAGCGGCTGAGCTACCCGTCCCCGTATTTTACTCATACGCCAGTGACCTTCACTGATATCCAGAAAGGTTCATGATAGAATAAAATTTGTACATACCGGAATACCGGCATGTGAAAAAAAGGGACATGTATTAAACAATGTTTCTTTAATCATATTGCCGTTATCTCTTCGTTCAATTCTATGCTCTCGAGGCAGCCGCAGGGAAGCTTCTATGTATATATATAGAAACGCCCAGTTCAGCCTTCTAGAAGATGATTTGATTTGGTATTTAAGCGATCAGATAGCCTATAGGTTAGTTCTCCATACTATTCATTAATTCGTAATAGGTCACCCTGTTTAACGAGGAAACGCTTACGTTAGCCGGGAGGGCCTTATATTGAGAATAGACTTAGTAGACTGGAAATAATATCAAAGCCGAGTTAGATCGCTATTAAGACCCTAATTTCAAAAACTTATTAATCGTTAAACGCCGTACATCTTTAGATATGCCGGGTCGCCGGATAGGAACTGACCTCGAGTACAGGGGGGGCGAATACTCAAGGAGTCTAAAGCAGCTCCTGAATTATCCTCTGTTTGACTGTGGAACCACCGAGGAAGACTTTTCGATCGTAGACTCCCAAACATTTCTAGGCTTGTTCGTCCCAGAGCATTCGATTTTACACCCTATGAACGGACTCCTCGCGTGTGTGGAAACCTGTCGCTGTTAGAGTAGATTACTTAGGAGCCTAACGAACTACACAAGCTTTGTCTAAAGTCGAGCGAGGGGACTGAGTGATTCTCCTTCAAGCTTTTTCGAGTATCGGTTGTGAGATCTATTTCCAGTATTTAAGAGCGGTTGCGTGTTTCTTTGGTGCGTTAGGGAGTTCTCATCAAATAGAGTACCCTCCGGCGGGTAGCATTTCCAATACCGCTGTTGTTGATATGTTTTGAGCTGCCAGATATGAGGAGGTAGAAATGGAAGGCCCTTCTCCTCTCCATATGCTTTTCGGTAGACTGCATAGTTCCTATCGGGATCGATGAGGATGAAGAGGCGTGGCAATTTGGATTCATCGAAGCCGGTTTCTCGTAAAGCCTGGAGTACAGCGCACAAGCTGTAGAAGTTCCGTCTAATGCGTAATTCCTGATTAGGGCGTTAGTATCTTGAGAGCAGCAATATTTAGAGATACTCGCCTGGGCAAGATCGGCAAGACGAGCGCTGAGATCGCTCTCAGCGGCGATACTCTCCTGTGCCACTTGGCACCGTCTGTCCTATTGTCTGTGTACGTGCTGAAGGTAAGAGTCTCCGTTGATGATATTCTGAGGACGAAGTAAGCTGAACGCCTCGATATCATTTTCAGTAAGAAAACCCGCCAGGTCTCGAGGGGACATCGTCGTAACGCGGTCAAAGAATTCTGTGTTCGTGTCAAAATCACATATCCAATCCATCTCCTCCTCCCGCAAATATCTTCGTTGAAAGCGCGCTTCTAGCACTTCAAGATGCTTCAATGTTCCGACAAGGTTCCCGTGTTGATTCCTGACAAAATCGCGAAGAGGGCCGTAGATCAGTTGAAGACTGGCTGGATCTACAAACACCATGTTCGGACAACGAGCCCGTGCAGAAGAAAAACTTGGGGCGACCGCCCAATACACCGGACTTCCCTCTGGCAATCGCTGCAATTGCAGTTGGTTAGCGAGGGAAGCATATTTTAGCTAATCACAGCTGATCTCAATACTCGGACATGAGGCTTGAGCCTCCCAGGGTCGGGCTATTTCAGACATAAAGAAGCGGGCGTCCTTGTACAAGGTTTCAATCTGTCGTGCATTGCTGCCTTGAATTAGTGACCTACCGTAATTTCAAGCATGGAGGCTTCACAGGTCCTGCATCGTTGCATTTCTTCAGCTCTTCTCTTCTCAGCCCTGTGTGCGATCAACTCTGCGCGACTACTTTGTTCGGAAACACCCAGCGAGAAAAGGTGAGAATAATCCGAAAACTTTTGTACCGCGGCGCCGGATACATTAGGTTGAGGCATATTCGAGGTCATATTCCCTGACACAGCGCCCGTCAAGGTAACCGCTTGAAGGCCGGCCCGGGCCGATTCATCAATCATGCCTTGGCTCCGCTCGAGGAGAGGTACGAGACCTGATCCAATATCAGGAAATTACGCAAACTGTTGAGGCTTTGCCATGTAAGTGCTGTCACATATACGCGTCAAGACGGGATGTCTTTAGCAATTGGCAGGATATCATCACATCGATGGTTCCCTATTCTGGAAACCCCTGCAAAATCTGCTGTAAGGTCATCTCCGTTCTGCCTTTTTCATTTGCTTGCCCTGTCTCTTCAACTCTTTCAAAATTCGCTGCATTCTTCAGTTCGTCCAACCCGACACCTCTCCAGCATTCTCGCGGTATCCAGCTTACTGACCTGAGCATGGCACTGGCACTGGGATATCGATGTCGTATATCAGTCGAAACAATCCCGAGTGGTGGTTTTTGGCTTCTTGTTATTTCCATGTCGATCTCAGATCCGTTTCCTCCGGGTCTGGTCTTTGATCTCGCCTCGCTCTATGAGCCTTTCGTCAATCTAAAGGTCAACCAAGACCAGCCGTTCAAAGTCCAACTTTCACTTTTCAACGGTGGCATCTGGAGAGAAATTTGGGCATCTACGCTCGCCCCTATCCAATCGTTGCCCCAGTTCACCGTAGCCTTTTGGAATCGTTTCGGAGGGAACCTGAATCACGAGTTTGATGTTGACACGTGGAAGGTGGAACTTCATCTCACACCGACAGTCAGTCGTCATAACTCTTTCCCCAGAAATTGCAACTGATTTATTGTAGCTTGAACTTCAAGCTGTGGCAGAACATCAAACTCCAGCTTTTTACTTATATATATATTAATTAATAGATGTTCCTAACCTAGATTACGAAATTTATAAAAATAATCGTCTTCGGAATATCTTAAACGGTAGTAATCTATAATAATAAAATATATTATAAATAAAATATATCTTAAATAAAATTATAAATAGTTATTTATTTAATTAATTAAACGGAGCCTTTATAATAATAATATCTTTCGAGAAAATATACTACTCTCGTAATATTTTAAATATTTTAATATCGAGCGTTATAAAAACTTCTAAAAGAAGGATATTAAATAAAAATCATTTTCGAGAAATATCTAGATTAAAATATATTAATCGATATTTTTTTTACTTGATTTTTAAATAAAGCTCGTCTATTATTAATAAATATTATAGTATAGCCTTATTTATTTAAGCCTAGTCTAATCTATTTTAAATTTAATTTAGGTCTAAACTACCTTAACTTAATTTAATTTATCTTAGATTTAATTTAAATCTAAACTAATTTCCCTATTTCTATTTTAATATAGTCGGGATAGGAAATAAATAAATACTCTATATACTAGTTTTTATTTAGATAATAACTAGTCCTACTCTAACTTTCATCCTTTATTTTTTATTTTAGTTTACTCCTATATTATAACTAGGCTATAGTTTAATAAACCTAGCCGTTAATTTAATAAATATCTAGATATTAATCCCGTCTTTTAATATTATAAAAGATTAACTACCTAGTTAATACTCCCTAGTATTAGGATAATTATTATAAAGGATTAACTCCCTAACCCCGAAGACCGCGTATAATAATTCCTCGCCGAAGTTTAGAATAACCCTATTAGTTTTTTAAATACCTTCGATTACCTATATATTTAGGTCGAGAGTAATTTCTTATTTAATATTTTATCCTCGTTTACGCCTCTTCCTTCTTTTATATTAAATACGTAATCTCTAGTTTATACTATCGTTTAGGTAATAACCTAGGTTATATTTATTATAATTTAAACTATACCTTAGCCCCCGCCCTAGGTATTCGATAAAAATACTTTTAATAATATTATTATTATAAGCCTACGCTCGTCTTTCTTTTTAAATACCTAATAATTTACCTTTTTATAATCTCGAACGCCTCCTAGATCCGAAAAGCTTTTAGATATCTCGGAATATAAAGAGGACTAAGATAAATTAGATATTTAAAAGTAAATATTAATATAACGGATATATATTAATTATAACCGCTACTTTATTAATAGTAATAAAATCGTTTATATAGAGTTTAAATTAATTATCGGTAAAAAAGTCTTTAATTTAATAAACCGTTATTAAAAGAAGGGTCTCTATACTTTAACTAACTTTACCGATTAACGAAAAAAACTACGGGAAGTATATAATAACCCGTTTAAATAAAAGGATACTCGGAATTATATCCGGGAATTTAAATAAAGCTTTATATTTTTTAATATATACTTTAACCTCGTTACCTAGAAGAAGGAATATTCTCGAATAAAGAACGAATCTTTAATTAATATTATAAAATATAATATTAATTATACTACTTAATAGGCCTCTATCTCCTAGAGGAAAATTAATAATTAATAGTTATATACCTTCGATAAATACGTCCGTATATACTCCGAAATCGATTAAGAACTCCGGTAGATTAAGTACTATCTACCTCGTTAGAGTACTACTCCTACTAGATTAAAATAAACTTTAAGGAGGTTTATTATACCTTTATTAACTTCTACCCCTATAACCCGTTTTATTATAATGAGTACTTTTATCCCCGTTACCGTAGCTCTAACTTTTTTATTTAAGGAGTTAATAGACCTCGATTCTACCTAAATTATTATTAAAAGTAAATTAACGAGAACCCCGGTTATTAAAGTTATCTATAAGAAGTAGAGGTTTTACTTTTATTATAAATCGTTTAGGTATAATATAAAAACCTATTTAATTAAGCTAGCTAGCCTCCGATCTAGTATTATAACTATCGTCGACGACGACGAGAGCGTTATAAGAGGAGTTACTTTAGATATAGGAAAAGAATAATCCTAATATAAAGTCGTATACTAGGACTATAGGTATTTAGAACTCTATATATATCTTTTTATTTATCGGTTATATTATTTAATTTACTTTCGTTATTAATTAAGTTTTCGTTTAGATTCATTATATAGCTTTTTAAAACCGACCCTACTTTTCGTAATAAATATATAGTTATTTCTTATTAATACGCGTACTTATTAACTACGGAATAGTTAGTCCCGAATTTAAATTAAAGTCTTAATTAATACTAGTATATCCGGCTACTTTTTTATTAATTATAATTTTATATATATTTAGCGTCTACCCCTTTGTCTTCTTTATTATTTTTATATCGTCCGACCCTTTAATAACGTACCTACCGTTATAAAACATATTATTTATATCGTAGAAGCGATTTTAAATATTTATAATTATTAGGAATAAATAGTTTTTTTTATTATTAAGCTTAATTAATACCCCGTTATAATCGGTTTATTATACCTCTACCGTTATAGAGTTACTACCGATTTTTTAAATAATTCCTTAATCTTCGCTTTACGTTTTTATTTAAGAAATTATACTCTTAATCCTATAAAAGTTTTATAGAAAATAAACTCTTTTTTATACCTTAAGAAAGTTTTTAAATTTAAGAATCTTAGTTTTTAATTTTATTTAATACCCGCGTAGGGTAAGCCCCGATTTAAAAGGAGTCGCTAGTATATAAAGAGCCGTTATTATTTATAGACGATAACGTTATTATTAAATAACTAATTCCGACTCGAGAGAAGTTATTTTAGTTTTAGGTTTATTAGTAGTATACCTAGTCCTAGATTTATAAAAAGTAAATTTTAATTTAAAAAGAGTTAATTTAGTCCTAGGTTTATTAGAAGTAAACCTAGTCCCTAGCCTAGTTTAATACTTGTATAAAATAATCTAGAATTTAAAAGGAGTTACTTTAATTCTAGGTTTATTAATAGTAAATCTAGATTTAAAAGGAGTCTTCCCCGCCCTAGTCCTAGTTATTTATTCTTATAAAAACTTGTTATAATAACGAGTATAGTTATATCGTTATTATTATTAAATAAAGAAAGACGCTTAAAATTAAATATTATAGCCTAGCCTCGCTTCGTTCTAAATTTTAATATTAAAAATAACGAATTTAGTACCTAGTTACTTTTAATATATACGAGATAAGAATCTCGATTATTTACCTAGCTCGTTAGGCCTAACGAGTAAACTATATTTAATTTATTATTTATAGAAATCGATAGGTATTTTAGAAGAAATCTCGATTTCAAATATTTAACCTCGTTAAGAATCTAGATATTATAAACCTAAACCCCGTTTTAATTAAAACTTTAAATTAAGTATTTATAATTAAACCTAGAACCGAGTTATATTTAAAATAAATAAGGAGTTTTACTTTACCTCCGCTATTATTTAAGAAGAACTTTAAATTTATCGAGATAATAAAAATATTAACCTAATTATAATCCTACCTACGCGGTATGATAAATTCTTAGATATTTTTTTAAGAAAAGATACTAATACTTTACCCTTATATTAATTATATAATTATATTATTAAGTTTAAAGAAGGGCTATAACCTCCGTTATCTAGTTTATATAATATAAATCGTAATAAAATCCTAGAACTCCGCCGTTACCTAGATAAAAACTTTAATAAAGGTTTTATTCGGGTTAATTATTTTTATACCGCGTTTTTTATTTTATTCGTAAAGAAACCTAGCGGAGGCCTACGTTTCTATATTAATTACCGAGGGTTAAATATTATTATTATAAAGAATAAGTATTTTTTACTTTTAATTTTAGAAACCTTAAATCGATTAAATCGTATTAAGGTATTTTTTAAATTAGATATTATATCTATTTTTAATCGCCTCCGTATTAAGGAGGGCGACGAAGAATTTATAATATTCCGTACCCGATTCGGTTTATTTAAATATCTTATTATATTATTTAAATTATATAATAACCCTACCTCGTTCTAGTATTATATTAATAATACTCTTCGTAAATTTCTCGACGAAACCTATACCGCTTATCTCGACGATATTCTAATTTATAGCGATATTAAGGAAGAGTACGAAATTTATATTAAATATATCTTTTAGAAACTCCGCGAGGCGGGACTCTAAATAAATATTATTAAATATAATTTCTATATTAAGAAAGCTATATACCTAGGATTAATTATTATTACTAAAGGGATTAAAATAAATTTAAAGAAAATCGATATTATCCTAAATTAATTATAGCTAGTTAATATTAAAGATATTTAAAATTTCCTAGGATTCGTTAACTTTTATCGGCGCTTTATTTATAGATTTAGTAAACTCGTTATATTATTTATAACCCTAATTAAAAAAGGTACCGTCTTCGAGTAGAGTACTCGATATTAAATAACTTTTAATACCTTAAAGAAGGTTTTTATCTTTAATATTATTTTAATTTATTTCGACCCCGACCGTAAAATTATAGTAGAAATAAATATATTTAATTACGTATTTAGGGGCGTCTTATCCTAATATAATAATTAAAATATCCTTCGGTCCTATTATTTACTTTTTAAAGAAGTATAACCCTACCGAGTATAATTATAAAATTTATAATAAAGAGCTTATAGTAATCGTCCGTGTATTCGAGGAATAATATTTTAAACTAGAGGAATCTACTCTTTTTATCGAGGTAATATCTAATTATAAAGTTTTTAAATATTTTATTTTATCTAAAGTATTATCTCGTTATTAAATAAAATAGAGCGAGTTTTTATCCTATTTTAATTATAAAATTACCTACCGGCCTAGTAAAAAAGGTAGTAAACTTAATATATTAATATATCGATTAAAAGATCTCCTTAAAAAGGGGGATAAATTAAATCCTAGATATTAATATTAATATTAAATTATATTAAAAAGAAAAAACCTAGCCTTAGAAGTCCTTAAAGACTATATTTATAATATATTACTAAATATAGCGACCCTAGTTTTAGTCCTAGTAACTTTAACTATATTGGTAATAAATCTAGAGATTCTTATCTAATCTTTTTAATTATACCTCGTATTAATCTATACGACCCCGATAGATTTTAATATAAACGTCGATTTAGAATTTTAAACCCTACCTACGTTTTATAAACCCGAATTAAATAAAGACTAGTTTATTAATTTAAATAAAGACTTATACGATACCCCGATTTATTAATTATAGGATATAATTAGTTAAGCCGATTAATTCGCCTTTAAAATCCTAGAAATACTACGTTCTAGAATATATTATTATAGCGGAATTCCCCTCGCTAAATATAAAGATAAGGATAAAGTTCTCTACTTCTAAAGAAAAAAATATATTCCGAATTTTAATAAATTACGCCTTCGTCTAATTTAGTTAGTTTATAATAATATCGCGGGTAGTTACTTAAATCGTATTAAATATTATAAATTAATTAATCGGGCTTATTAATAACCTAACGTTTATACTACTATCTAGCGATTCGTTAAGAATTATTCTATATACCGAAGAATTAAACCTTCCCGCTAGTATATTTAAAAATAATTACGTTTATTACCGCCCCCGTAACGATATTAAAGAGATATCTCGATAGATTATATAAATCCCCTACCGCTTTATACTTTTATAGGAATTATTTATTAGTATATCCTAATTTTTATAGACCGCTTAATTAAGATATAGTACTTAATATTAATTATATCGATAGAAGTAGACGAAGCCTACGATACTTTTTATTAAAATATATAGAAGCTCTATAAACTACTAAATATTTTTATTTCGGATCGAGGATTTTAGTTTATATTAAAGTTTTAAAAGGCTTTATATAAATATTTTAAAATCGATTAATATATATCTACCGGGTATTATCTTTAGACGGATAATTAAACCGAGTAGTTTAATACTATAATAAAATACTACCTCCGTGTATATATTAATTATATATAGGATAATTAGGTGAAATAACTCCCTAGAGCGTAGTTTTTTAATAATAATATTAATTCTTCTAATACTCTAGCCTCGCCTTTCTTAATTAATTATAATTAATATTTATATATCGGTTTCGAGTTTATCGAATTTTTATTTTAAGATTTTACCGCCTAAACCCGTACTTATTTAATCGTTACCGATAAATTCGTAATATAAATAAAAGTCTTAAACGATTATCTCCGCGATAAAATATTTATTATTTAAATTATCTTTAAATCCTCGGCTAACTAACGAAGGCGCCTATATTTAATATATTTAGTAGACGATTAAATATAGCTAAATATTAAAAATTTAAATATTAAAAATTTAAATATTATATACTTTTTAATTAAACTCGACGATTATAATATCGGCCCCTTCCGAGTCTCTAAAGTTTTTAATAATTCTTTTATAGTTTAGTTAAATTTTCTATATTTAATAAAAGTTTACCCCGTCTTCTATATTAGTTTATTATAATTAATAGTTAGTAACCCTCTATCTAGATAAGTCTAGTTTATCCGAGAATTTATAATTACCGAAGATAATTAACGTAAATAGTACGTTAATAGTATTTTAAATTCTAAGTATAATCGCCGTTATAATTTATTTTTATTAAAATACTATATTAATTAAGAAAGCTACGTTATTATATAGGAATCCTTTTATTACTTTACCCGTTATTAATAGTTTATTAATAAGTATTATATCTCGAATCCTAGCGCCGCCGGCCCCTACGAATTACCGTATATTATTTAGAGGTACTAGTATAAGGAACTTCTATTATCTTTATCCTAGTTCGATTTTTAAGAAGTTAACTCCCGTTTATACTATAATTTATTCCTTATCCGTTATTATCCCTTTAGTTATCATTCCGTATCGGCTTCGACCGATACTTTATACTATTATATAAATAGATAGTACCCTATAACCTAGCCCCACCGTTATCGTTTATAGATAATAACGTTAATATTTAATTTTATTCGTATACCGTCGTTTATTCCCCGTCTTATCTCTTACCCGTTACTATTGATAACTCGAATACTTTAACGCGTTTTTATCTTAACTATTTCGTAACCCTAAATAAGATTTAGGGTTACGAAATCTAATTAATCGAATTAATTATTTATTTATCTCGTAGGAGCTCGACTTTAAAGAGGGGGTTATTATTATAATATAATTTTATTTATTTAAACCTAGTTTAATTTATTTTAAATTTAATTTAAATTTAAACTACTTTAATTTAATTTAATTTATTTTAAATTTAATTTAAGTTTAAGCTAGTTTCCCTATTTCTATTTTAATATAATCGGGATAGGAAATATATCTACAAAAGTATAAGCGACTCGAATTTGCTCGGAGCGCTCAGGCCCGCTCGCGAGCGCTAAAATAACTTAGAGCTAATTAAGAATTCTCAGGCCGGCTTAGGCCGGCTCAGGCCGGCTTAGGCTCGCTCAGGCTCGCTTAGGATTATTTAGGATTCTCAGGCCGCTCAGGGCCGCTCAGGATTATTTGTTTATATGGCCATTACTACTACTATAGATATACGCGTATACATGGCCCCATAGATATGCGCATTCATGGCCCATAGATATGCGCATACATGGCCCATAGATATGCGCATACATGGCCATTACTGCTGCTATAGATATGCGCATTCATGGCCCATAGATATGCGCATTCATGGCCATTGCTGCTGCCATAGATATACGCATTCATGGCCCATAGATATGCGTATACATGGCCATTACTGCTCCCATAGGTATGCGCATTCATGGCCTATAGATACGCGCATATATGGCCATTCTTGCCCCCATAGATGCGCGCATACCCCTATTTATGGCCTATACAAATGCGTCTATATGATGTTCCATAATCGCCTTTATCGACGGCAGCGACCCCCCGGAACCACCCCCAACGCCAGTAACTTTTGATTCCCGGATTCAATCGATTCGCGCGAAATCTACGCGGGGTAAACGCCCGGGCTATGCGACTCCGGATCTATAGCGACGTTTTGCCAGGTGCAGTTATCTGGTGCGCCAGCGACAGAGCCTTGGCCATGAATGAGGGACTTGGCCATGAATGGAATGCGCCATAGCCATGAATGAAATGCGCCATGGCCATGAGTGGAATGCGCCATGGCCATGAATGGAATAGGGCCATGGCCATAAATGGAGCCATACATGGGGGCCATGTTGGTGGCGCATTCTAAATTTAGGCATTCTCACGAGCCAAAAATATTCTCAGGAGCGCTTATAGGGACTAATAGCGCTCGAGAGTTAAGATATAGTATTACCCCGCTTAACCCGGCTTAACCGGCTCACGTGCGCTCATTACGCTCAGAGCCTACCCTACACTTTTGTAGATGTAAATAAATACTCCGTATATTAACTCTTATTTAGATAGTAGTTAGCCCTATTTTAATTTTCGTCCTTTATTTTTTATCTTAACCTACTCCTATATTATAGTTAGGTTATAATTTAATAAACCTAATTATTAATTTAATAAATATCTAGATACTAATCCCGTCTCTTAATAATAAATATAAACTCGATATAAAATTAATATATTATAGTATATTAGTATTAAAATTACTCGAACTAGTAATTTTAGGATTTAGATAATAATAATAAAATAATAATTTCTTTACTAAGTTATTTAATATATATAGAAAATTAGAGAATTTTTAATATTTCCCCCCCTTTAATTTTTTCCCTATTATAGTTATTATCACGAGGTAGACTTTAGTATATAGTATTACTAAATTAAACCTCGATACTTCTATAATAGAACTAGCGCCTTGGCTGGATTCTAGTATATTAGGGCGAAATCCTCTATAAATAATTAATATCTTTTATACTATTAATATTTTACTACTAAAGTAACTATATTTTAATAATTATTCTACTCGTATTAACTAATTTAACTCTATAAATAACTTATTTAATTAATTAACTTTATATAAATAGAGATCTCTATTTAAGTTAATTTTAACGCCGTAGGAATCAACTTAATCGAATAAATAAGATCGAAGATATTAGAGGTTAAAAACTTAATTTAAGCCCTACGAAACCGAGTAAACCTACTACCTATACTTCAAGCCTTATAACTTAACGAATACTTTCTTAATTCATTTAATTTCTAGGGCGTTAGAGTCGTCTTAAGTAGAGTTGTTCACTTATGTAAACTTGGTTAATTAGAAGAGTTATTAGTAGAGCTAGTACTAGGTGGTGGGGGAAAATGTGGGGGGGGGAAATGCCAAGGATTCCACAGCTTTCTGCATACGCTAAATCCAAATTGGAACAACTTCCCTCGTTCGACCATTCCCGCGACGCCATATTATTTCTTATTCTTTCGAGATGGCGAAGACCAGAGTCATAATCGATACAGATCCAGTAAGTCGTCCACGATCCATGAACGGTAATCACCTCACCTGCTAATTATGTTTGACCTAATTAGGGCTGTGATGATATCCTCGCCCTTCTGCTTGCCCTAACGTCAAGTCCAGAGGATCTGGAGGTGCTTGTTATTTCCGTTACTTACGGTAACGTAGATGTGCAAAAGTAAGCTGTTCTAACCATGCTGCACTTTACGTTCATTTCTTCTACTTGGGTCGCTATGGCTCACTTATGTACCGTAATCCTACAGCTGTCTTCGTAATGTCGTTTCCATGTTCAATGTTATTGAGAAAGACATGACATGGCGGAGAAGCCAGGGTCTGCCTGAAGGATTCGAGATGTTGAAAAAGCGCAAGCCGACGGTTGCTGTGGGCGCTGAGGGGCCGCTTGGAGGGAGTGTCCTGATGGCGGATTACTACCGTATATAGTTCCCCTCTACTGCACATCTTACAGGCTGGAGCGCTGAGTACCGCAGATGGCGTTGATGGTCTGGGCAATGTTCATCATACGGTAAACAAGATCCATCGCCCCTGCATATTGAGCAAATTCCGCTGAATAAACCACAAGCACCCTCACCACACAAGCCCCACCGAAACCTGGAAGCACCTCTTCGACTCACCCCCTGAAGATACCCTACTCTCTTCCACCGCCATACATGCTGCTCACACTGAGCACATGTTCAGTACGACTTTGTTCGAACCATCCTCTCGACCCTCCCACAAAGAAATCCTACGAATACTAGAAGACAATCCACCAGACACAATCACTCTAATTGCCATCGGCCCTCTCACAAACCTTGCACTCGCAGCAGCCGAATCCCCTACCATCTTCATGAAAGCGAAGGAGGTAGTTGTAATGGGCGGCACGATTAGCGAACCGGGGAATATTACGCCAGTTGGGGAGTTCAACTGTATTGCCGATGCTACGGCTGCGGCACGCCTCTATGCTCTCACTTCACCAAACCCAGCGAGTACAATGCCGCCGGATACTAATCAAAACGACCTGCCCGCTAATCTGAAGAAAGAGGAGTTAGGGGAGAGGAGGTTGAGGATTACGATGTTCCCGCTCGATATTACCACAGCGCATACGGTTTCGAGGGTACAGGTGGAGGAGAAGACGAAGCCACTGATTAAGATGGGAAGTCCACTGGCTGAATGGGTCGGGGCATTCATGGCTGCGACATTCAGAAAGTCGGAGTCACTATATCTAGAGAAAGAAGGTCTCGGCGGAGGCGCCAGTTTCATGTGTTTGCATGATATTGTTTGCATCTGGTACGCCTCTGCTTCATCGAATGATCTGTCTGGTTGGCAGATCAAGGAAGGAGAAGATATCAGAGTCGAAACGCAAGGTCAATGGACGACAAGTATGTGCGTTGTTGATAAAAGGCATATGAAAATGTTGGAGATTGACAATGACGACGGGGAAGTGGAGGTAAGTGGGGATACTGGAAACTGGTTGCAGAAGGAAAAGGGAAATAGACTTGGTAGGTGTGTTGGGACGCCAGGGGCTGAGAAGTTGGCACCGTTGATGTTGACTGCGATTTTCGGGTAAGCAGACATTGTTGAGTTGAGAAAGTGACATTCGTCGCCCTCAAAGCATTCATATTGACCGCAATTTGCTCACTCCCAACTCGGAACCCCCATCATTTGCTCAACTGAGTGCAATATCTACTTGTGCGGCACACTCAACGCAAGCAATTACCCAATCCTCGCTTTCAACACCCAAGTCCTATGCAACCCAACACCTATGGTTACTTCCTGTCCTCGAGTTCCACAATATCTCCCTGAGCACCTGAATGCATCTTCTTTTGATGCTTGCGGCGTTGAATGAGGTTCCTCAACATCCAGACCACGAATGTTAGGCAGATGATCATGAGGCCAGCGGATAAGAGGATGATCATTATTATGAGACCGTTGGTGTTTGCGAGGATTTGATTGATCTGCGCCATTTCCCTCGACGGGTGAGGAACGCTTGGTGGCTGCGTGGGTGACATGGTGAAGGCTTTGGAGGGCGTTCGTGAGGAAGGGTTTTGAGCTGGAACTATTATGGGTGCCAACACTGGGAGTCGGAAACAGGGCTCGAGAAGATAACGCTCAGCAGACTAGGTGATGTGTAAAGGCTGAGCTTCTTCCTGAGCTAGTCGCCAGAGATAGTGCAGTGTTCTTGAACGGCTTGTCGGGATTGTAAGATGCAGGAGAGTGAGAGCTTCGTAGCTTCCTTTGCATGGAGATACGATGTTGCACACTGCTAGCTTCGTGTTGCACGGCTTTCTACGGTGGTATCCGAGGGGATAAGAGTAACACAAGAATCGGTCATGAAAGTGGTTTTCGATTAATGAGGTTCAACGTGGTAAGAGAGCCGTGTTCTAGCTCTTTAGATGGTACATACTAGTTGAGTTGTTATGTATTTTGAATATGCATTCCTTCATTCGATTCCATTAACTAGCACAACGCAAGCAGCGACCCAAGCTCCGTCCTCCTCAATCGCAGATCGGAACTCCAAACTCAAATACCGCAGCCCCCGTCATTCCTTCCTCTCCTCCAACTCCACAACATGTTTTCTGTCCACCCGCTCTCGCTTCTCCTTGTTCCGCTCCTTGATAAGATAGATCAACATCGCAATCATAACATAGCCGTAGAAGATGATTGCAGCGGATGAGACGATGATCAGGGCGAGATAGGCGCCATCCATGGCTGTGAGCCCTCTCTTGGACAGTACCATACCGACGAGTGATTTTTGCATCGTTGGCATGGTGGTGACTGTGAGGGTTTGTTAGTAAGAGGGAGTCCTGGAGGACCATAATGGTTCAGCGGTGGCGGTACCTCGGTGAGCTCGAGCTTGAGTTAAGTGAGGAATCTTGTCCGTTTGTGACGAGGGGTAGGAAGTGATTTGGTTGGGTTGGATGGAATGATTTTCTTGTTGTATGATGCGCGTGGTGAAATGATAGAATACAAGACACTAGGAGCTAGGGATTGCTTTATCTACGCAGCGGAAGCTGTGCAGCAACTCTATTTGACTTGCAGCCTAATGGGGCCGAGCACTTTATTTTATGGTAACAGGGAGGTTGGTACTCTCTATTAGAAAGGACTTGCATTATACTGGTTCGGTCTGGTGCTTTAGGAGAATGATATCGCCAGCTCTTTGCATGATGATGATTTCGTTCTAGTATTTCCAGGATCGGGCTTGCCAAACCCCCGTGATGCACGCTCAAATGAGTAGACTAATTCTCTTCTTTCATTGCATTCTATCAAAAGGCAAGCAGCCGCACAAGCCTCGCACTTCCCTTGCCCCAGTCAAAGCTCCCAAATACATCTCCAGCGACCTTGTTATCACCTTCTACCGTCCAATTACACGATGTTGGCCTTTCTGCTTGCCTCTGCTCTGTTTCCACTAATACAGCGGGTGAGCGCGACTACGAAGACTATATTGAAGACAAACGGAGAGACGACCACGAATACTGAAATATTTGTGGTCATGGAGACGTTATCTGTGTTTGCATTGGTGCTCGTATTCGTGGCTACCATGGTGGAATTCATACAGGCGGTAGGACGGCCAAGGTGGCTGTTGGTGAATCCAGTATTACGAAAGATTGGATGTCCGTGGCTGCGGTGGATAAGCGTCGTGGTGGTAAATTTTGCAGTGAGAGTTAATACTGATTAGGTGGAGCGTAGAGAATGAATGGAGATGGATTTGTGGAGGATTGGGGGCTGCTCTGGTTACATTTCGATTATTCTGGGTGCATACTTGCAGTTTGTTGCTTCTCACATAGATTTGGTGAGATACTAATAATCAAGATATGATCTATACGCGAGTGAAGGTCCCACGAAAATCACACAACACTTGCCGTTTTCAGGCAACATAGGTAATACATGGCTGACCGGGGCAACGTGCTAGAGTAAGGTAGGCATAACGCAGAAATCGGGGTTGTGAAGGTTCTTGGACTAAAAAACTGTTGGTTAGTATCTGGGGATTGTGATGTTATCGTTCCTCTGAATAACAAGAGTTCGATTCTGTTGTTTCTGACTTTGAGTTCGAATCTCCTTCTCAGTTCCTTCGGTCGAGCAATCTTCCCCCTTTATTCATAACGGTTGATCGTCACAACGTGAGGCTTAGTATTTCGTATACCCAATCCCAGGCACCGCGTCACCCATTTCCATCCCATCTACTCTCTTATCTTCTTCCCTTAGCTTCTTGCAGCATATACTGATGTGAAACAATAGCATGATGGCCACTATCGTTCCTAAGATTCTAAGAATCCACACTGTGACATGGTCTTACCAGCATGATCGCGAATATCATTCCCGCGACGGTAGTAACACAGAAGATGACATTGAACTCATCGCTTTCCATTTTCGTGGGCGTTTCCGACCCTAGTGCGGTGCGTGCGTATAATCCTTTCCGTTGAGGTGCCATGATGAAGGTCGAATGGCGATAGTGGCTAGGCTGTACAATGATATTCATTGGAGATAATCGTGACAGCCAAAGATAGGCCAGAGGTGCGCGTCTATACCAAATAGATGTCGGAGACTAGATAGACTTGTTTATTCGTTTGTCTCGTCTAGTTGAGGGGGGGGACATAATGAATTGTTGCGAGCTACGACAGAGGGACCGGAGAAAGATGATATATAGGTAGGACTGGAGAGGGTTGCATGGATGAAAGGACGAACCGAAGCAAATGTAGTAGTAACGGTAGCACATAAGTACCACAACGATTATTATCACAGTGTAAGTAGTGACCCTAGTCCCTCCGTTAGTTTCATAATTCTATCCTAGAAAAGCTCCGGGCTTTGTCGTCAATTCCTATCCATCCTCTTCTTCGCTGCTCTCTTCCTCCTCTTCTCTACTCTCTCCTCTGCTCCGCATATCCATCTCAAGCCAAAATAGTTCGATACCATTAGCAGGACGAGGCCTACCGGGAGTGTGGTGACAAGTACCAGTGTGCCTCCGTTGGATAAGTCCACCTCCTCCCAGACATCGCTGTCAGCTCTAGTAGAGGCGACTGTCGGGGTAAGCGTTGTGTGGGTTGGCGACATGGTGAGGGAGGGTTTTGAAGATGCTTGTGAGCTTGTGTGATGACAGATTTGGTGTTCATAGCTGTCTGAATATTGGAGGGCGGTGGTTGTATGGGCAGCTTTAAGTAGATAACATCGAACGATTGAAGAGAGGAAGAGCAGTCTCGGGTTTAGTAGTGGATGAGAACTTTCTAGCTAGTAGTTTGTTATTGTAGGTCCAATATTCGTTCCTGATACGAGTCAGGTAAATTGAGAAGGATGCTAGACGGCCACGGTCTCCAGAAACTTCATGCCTGATTTTGTGTTACACATTGGGCATCCTTGGTAATGAGGAATTCCGAATGTGATAAGACTTCCTTGCGACTCTTGCAGTTCTTACCGATGAACCTTGATTTAAAAGAAAATACTGATGAGACAGAACGTCTTTGAACAGCGAAGTGACCACGCAGTCCGTTTCTGCAGAAGGATATTGGCTATTAAGCCATACAATTCATTCCGTACGTCTAGTCAGACGTGTGTTCGGTAAGCTAGGAATTATGGTACACGGTGGAGTTAAGATGAGATTTGCTAGCACTTGCCCATGGTAGATGGTAGTAGATGGTAGTAGATTTAATTAGCCAATAGTGAGGTAGTTACCCTCGGGCCAGCGGTCCCCCACTAAGTGGGGGATTATTGCTCGGGATACAGTTAATCATTACCCTCAATAGATGGATGAGAAGTCAGTATTTCCAGGTTCACAAGCAAAGACAACTCAAAGATGATAGGCCATTGAGACTTGACCAAGACCTTGCGATCAATAGTGTTATAACTAATCAATGCGGTCTTCGAAATCTTGGCTGGATAGTTCAGTGGCAGAAGTGAGTCACTCTACTCGAATTCAAACCATATCAACTACTAATGCATTGTAGTTCTTGCTTTGGGTATACACTAAATGTAAGAGGTCCTGGGTTCAAATCCCAGTTCAGCCCTTCCTTTTGCCCTTTATCTGCCCTTTGTGCCCCATAGGTAGATAGGCACGCTCAACCTGAATTCACTTTTTGGGCTATTTCGGAAGAGGCGCCAAATATCAGCCCTGCGTATGCTACGCAACCACCGTCACGGAAACCTCCGAAGGCTAAGGGACTCGTCATGGTTGAAATGGAATTCAATGAGAGGCCCCCTAAACGAGCCACTAAGCGAGTCCTTAGAGGGCTACCAAAAGTAGGGTTAGGCGCTAGTAGGGGGATCTTCCGTGGGCGGCTCCGGGGTAGCCCCGGGGCCTAACGATTTCCATTGTTCAACTTGGATATTGCAGATAGACTCAGAGGTGAGCGAAGAGACGTCAAAGATTCCTCTACGCATCTGCTTTTCACCGTAGTATGCGGCCCATCCCAAACACGCAAGGCGCAATTTGAGGGTTTCTACGTATGATTTACTCCCCGTACGTAGCATGTTGAGCGACTGATCGGCCTAGTGCTTTTTGTTGCGTATTTTACTGCAAAGATACGCTTAGGATCTCTACTGGGAGTTTCACAAAGTACGAATATCATGCATTTTTGTGTTACTATCAAGGGCTGAAAATATTGAGTCATCCTAAAACACTGTCATGTTGGGAACGGAGAACCATCAGATCCATTGAAAGCGAGCCCATCCTGAATGGAAAGCGGGTTTGAGCCAGAATAATGGAATCCAGGCCATTTACGCAAGGTTTGCTTCGATTTTAGTCCACGCACGTTCGGAGGTGTTGCTAAACCCCTACACAAGTCCCACCTACATCCACCGATCACCCCTTTCCAAGCCCTAGCCACTGATATGCTCCCCCCTATTAACCCCCGTAATCAATCCCACCGCAATCCCCGCCGCCACCGCGCCGACCGCAACCATCAATAGCGCCCCCAAAAAGTTCTTCCGCAACTGCCCCCACCCAACATTAACGCCCGTCTTCACATATCCAAACACAAATAACGCCACAGCCTCAATAGCGACACTAGCCGCCAGCGCAGTCTTAATATCGTTTCTCTTGACGCAAATGTACGGTAGTAGGCCGAGCAGGCCCGCCATGAAGTAGGAGCTGCCGAGGGTGCTGGCGGATTTGAGGGGCCGGGAGGCGTCTGGGGGAGAGAGCTCGTAGTGGTAGCGGACTATGAAGTCGGTTTGTTTGTCGAGAGGGGCCATTTGGAGGTCGCGTTTTATAAGGGCAAGGGTGTCTGGGGCAAAGTTCCAAGGGGTGTAGAGGTCGTCTATTATGGCGGGGACTTCGCCTTTGGACGATCGGATCTGCTCTGAGGTCCGTTCGACTGTGGCTTGGTATGATTCCCTGGGAGGGGTCAGTCGGTGTTTGACCAGTAGACTATGGACGGTGCTTACGCTTCGCATCTTGCTTGGAGAAGGCCGCCGAGAGCCATCGATATAGCGCCTGCAGTCAGCTCTGCAAGACCTGCTAACATTACGTAGCGAGCGTTCGGGACAATTCCAGCTAAGCTGGCTGTGAGTGCGAATGGGACTGTCATGCCGTCGGCGGTGCCCATGACTGCATCCTCGGTGGTTTGTGATGATGGCTTCCAGAATTGAGATCTCCACATCCTAGCTCTCAGTCCTGACGGCGAAGGAGCGGCGACAGTTGATGGTAAGCGACCACATTGTACATGGCTACTGTCGGGGTGTGAGGTTTGCGATTCTAATTCGAAACTGCTGGATGTTTCGATCGTGATTTTTTCGGAGTTTATGGATCTGGAGTCAAAATGATTGGAGCGTGGGGACATGGCTGCTAGCAAGTGTAAGAACCAGGGGGACATGCAAGACTTCAGGAGCTCGTCAAACTGTCTACATCGACCGCGATGATAAAAACTTACTTGGTAGTGGTGGACAGGGCTCGCTAAGGCTAAGATTCTCCTTGCTAAGTTTCGCAGAGCTGTGATACCAGCTTGTCCAAATCGGCAGAGCTTGGATTCTCTCAGGACCAAAGACAGGTATCTTTATGGCTGCTATGTTCTTCGGCCGGGCAAGATAGGCCGAACGTTGTCAAAGCAGTACGGTAATGGAGTCTTGGCGATGTTTGAGATAGACGACAATGTTCCTGCAGAAGCTGCAAGTTTAAAAGGACGCTGCCAGAATGAGAGATGCAGTACATCACATCGAGAAAGAAGCTTGGGGGGTAGGTGCTACAATGGTGACAGCGCGGAATTGTGAAATCGACCAATCAGAGCATTCCCATTACTCAGGCATTTTTGCCTCGCCGCGCTAATGCGCAACAATGCATGTACCAAGGTATTTTCCGCAAGCAAATTGGTCCCTATGCTTTATTCGCGCTGGAAGATCGAATGCTGTGGCGTGAATATCAGCACAAGTGTTACCAAGGAAACAAATAGTCAAGTACAAGTAACCTACTCTTGGTGGATTGGCCAATCACGTCAAGTGCCGCTTCTGTAAATTGCAACATAAGGTAGAGGCTCAACCACATGCCTATAGCCGGCGCATGCAGATGCAAGGACCCTTTGTCGACCAGTTCAGCTGCCGGACTACGTGGACTTACGTGTTCTCACATCTCGTCGATAGAAGGTTTATTCATTCCTTAATTTAGCAAGAGCAGCTGCAACGCCATCATTCAAGCTTTCTTTTGGATTGGCAGCTGACTTCGACCCGGAAGGTTGCTCCACAGCTTCACTCCTTTTCTTTGGCGTTAGATCGAATTCTTCTGCGGCTGCCAACAGCAAAGCTTCTTCTTCGTCTTCTCCTGGTTGCCAAAGTGGTACTTCATCCGCAGTTCTCTTGGCGGGCCCTTTCTGCGCGCTTTGAGCAGCATTCGGCCTTAAAGCAGACGCTTGTCTATTTGGCGTCGTTCCAGCTGGTACTGGTAGCGAATCTGCGCCATAGTCGAACAGGCTGTCTTCTATTGGCAAACCAGCTGGAATCTCGGCTCGTGGGAGCACACTTGAGCTCTCTTCCCTTGCGAGCCCCCGTTTCGCAGCTTTCCTAGCCCTAAACGGCTCTTGCACAGTCCCACACCATCTTTGTACTTTTTTCTCTCCCCACCCTGTGATCTCGCCAATCTCCTCTGGTCTCGCATTTACCGCAGCTCTTACACTCCCAAAGCTTGAGACTAAGCTCAATGCATCAGTCTTGTTAATGCTTCTTGGTACCGTGATGAACTCCACTAGCTTCTCACTGTAGGAGGTCGCTTGGTGTTGTCTGATCGAAGTGGGTGAGGCGTGTTCATATGACTTGTAGAGTTCGAGATAGCGGCCGGCTTCTTGGGCGGACCAGCAGAGAATCAGGGTCATATTGTTGATCAAGCTCGTCTTGCTCAATTCCTTCAATGATTCTTCGTGATTATGGATATCCACCATCGTCAACAGTATCCGAAGGTTGTATTTATGGCCCAAGGCGCGTATACGAGAGTAGACGTATTCTGGATGTAATCGGTGGTATTTCAGACTGAGAAAGAGCGCACATGTCGTGGCGCCGAGGACGTAATCAGCGGCGATGTCCCCGTACTCCCATGGTAGAGATTTTATGTATTTCAGCGACGGGTTCCCTTTCTGTCGTGTGGAGACTATGATGGAGGAGGGTGCTGCGCGGTTGGGAAGGGCCTGAGGTTTGGGTTGCTGGACTTTCGGGGCAGGGGTGTTGGAGCTGGTCGAAGGACCTGGAGCTGGGGCTCGCCGATCGATGGCATCCGCGATGGCGGCAAGGTCAGCGTCGTCTCCGAACTCGTCATCCATTTTCGATCGCTAATGTCGACGAACAGCCAACAGGGTGATACTTGACTGTTTTCGCTGTAAGAGGAACGGCTGAACCTCGGCTCGGATTTAGGAATGACGTTTGATTGAGGGCACTGACATTGAACAATTCTAGCATAGACGCACAATATTACTTTCCAGCACTACGAGAAAGTACACTGCACACATCTAAATCGAACTGCAGGCAAATCATAAGTCAAATCTCTCTTGACACTCGAACATCCATCAACCTGCACCATGTCTTCCCTCCCCTCCCTCACCAGCGACAAGCCCTCCAACAGCGACACCTCTATGGATACAGAATCAGTGACCAACAAGGTCTCCGACACGATGGACTCAAACAAAGGATCAGCGAGCGAAGAGGCCAAGGCTGGTGTTTCACAGACGACATCAGAGGCGTCGAAGGCGGCGGATAAGTTGTACGAGGAGAACATCGAGGACGAGTATGCCAAAAGGGAAGGTGGAGCGTGACGACTTGAGCCACGATTGGATTAGGCTATGGGCTGGGCTTTTACTACGACCATACATGATGATATACGATCTGACGTGTGACCTCGCGAGGTCACTACGCTGTGGCCCTTGTGCTGGCAGGCCCATACAGGAGAACAGGAGATGCAATGCAAAGACTCAAACATCCACTTCAATTACGTTATGTTTGATCGCGGAAGAAGTCTGCCTACCTCTTGTTTAGGGGTGATTTCCTGGAAAGGGCATCGCTGTTGTCATGTGGACCCGCCTACCATTTGGTTTGACTACGCAACGCCTTCAGCCGCGAACTTTCCCCATCTTCACATTTCCCCTACCCCAGATACCAATACATGCACCCCGGATTCTCAAACAATGTCCTCATTCCTGCATGCGATGCGCTATCCAATGATACGCCTGTTTATTATAGCCTGCAGAACCGAATGCTTAGCGATAATATGCAAATGTCACGTTCTCTCTGATGCAAGACGAGAATGTCCTTAGCAGAAAGTGGATATTGGATTGTGGGGAGATTCGCTGTGGTCGAGCTGCATATGAAAGGCATCTCCTTCACTCTGTATTGTTGCCTAAACTCGAAGAAAGATAGTACCTAGACAACCCCGAATTCAGCATAGCAGGAAGATATTCCATCCTTGGTACTCCTCATGTCCACGCTTTGTCCAAATCAACCAGACATCATACTATCCCTATCGTCAATGATAATGCCAGAAAAGGCCGCTTCGCCCTCGGCTTCGAAGCCCGGCAATACTAGTAGGTCTCTTCGATGTATAGCAACCAAATTTTATTGATATTCTGGACTAGCGTCCAGCAATGAATCGCAGGCAACGTCATCAAAGCAACGAACGGGCTCAAGCTCCGAATCAACGCATACACAGCAGGCATCGAATGAAAGGTCGGCGTTGCTGTCCAAATCTGGGCAATGCTACCTTCCAGCTCATATTCGTTATGTATGAATCAGTAATGATTCCCCAGAGGCCCTTGCTCCTCATTCAGCTGTGAGCGTCATAACGCCTTCGATCTGTAACCCTCGCTGTCATTACTAGGCCATTCTGATAGATTTGTAGTATCCGAATTATAGCAGGGAAAGTAGCAGTCTCAAGAAAGCAAGCATTTTCTCAAGCTTTATACCCGACTATTCAAAATTACCATATCGCGTCCAATTCTTAATTCGTATGTGCCCACTAGCACTCCTAGCCACATAAATGTCCTCCAAATACCTCTCCTTCTCCTCCATCAACCCCTTGCCCTTCGCCCCCACCGCCTCCTCCATCCTCTCCACACCAGATTCCATTCTTCTTATATTATTCATTTCACATCATAGCTTTTGAAGTTAAATCTACAGATATTACGGCTTTAAAATATCCATAGGTTGATGAGATACACGTTCAACGCTGGGAGCCCCCGTTTGATGAGATGTATCGGGACAGGACCAAAGCGTGGCGATCATTTCACGAGATGTCGAGCCACGCGTTTGTGATATATGGTAAGGATTTTGGGTCACTGTATTCCTGTAGAGCTGCTATTTGTGACTTCATCCTTACATGTCAGGCACACCCATCCTCCGTGGCCTTTGCCCCCCTCTCTTTCTCTCTGACATCCGCCGAATATGTTGACAAAGATAGCCTTTACCCTTGAATCCTTCAAGATGATGCGGAAAGAGCTTTTGACGGTTTCGCTGGTCGCTTTCCCACCTGTGTCGAGGAAGTTGGCGCATTTACCATCGAGATCCGCTATGGCGTCCACAGTATTCATCGCGAGGCCAGCGCCATTGACTGGGGGTCGTTAGTGTCGAAAACATTGTTCACAGATGGATTTGTGGTGAGCTTGCCCAATGTGCCAATGTTTCCTTCACCTTTGAGCCTGAATGCTGCATCAGCCATGTTCAAGATTATGGAAGCGAAATAGCGAGACTCACTTGATGTATACAATGCCGTCTTTCTCAGCTTCCACTTCTTCAGGTACCTCATCTTGAAAATCTCTCATCTCCTGAATATCACCATGCCTCATACCACTTCGAAATGCAGCATCATCAAAAGTGAACGACGACCTCGCCACAGCAAGCTGGCCCTGAGCGTCCCTCGAAAGCCGTGCAGACAAAGAGAAAGCTTCCTTGTTGAAAAAGATATCCATCATGGCAGCTAAGATTTTGGTCAATGAGTCAAACGAATCTCTCTTACAATTGAGCTCGCTTGCAATCGAAGCGAACGTAGACGCATCTACGTGCTTGTCCATTCCGACGACATGCGTTTTGGCGTGGTTGTGGGGACTTTCGCCTCCTATGGAGTACGAGGTAACGATACCTGGCTTGCAATTCGATCTATCGATCCCGATTGTGAGGAAGTAGTCTCGGCTTCGAGGGTCCTGGTCATCAGCTATCGGCACCCCTATGTCCTGAAGCATTTGGGTGCTACGAGCTTCCGGTATTTGAATGCTCCGTCGCTGGAGGTTTCGTATGAGTGACCTCGCGCGTATTGAAGGCCTTTGAACAGTGTGAATGCTGCGTACTTGTGACTGAATTGGCGGCTTTTGGGATTGCTGAAGTATGTCAGATTCAATCTTTGGATAATGTCATAGCATTTATCGCTTACAGAAGGAGCTCGAGGACTGGAACTACCCAAAAGCTGTTTCATACCGTCACCGAATTTTGAAGGATGATTTGTGATTACCACGCCCGCATCTTCAAGAGCTCGTACTTTACTCAGTGCGTTCTTTTCGCCAGCGCTGACAAGCGCTCCCGCATGGCCCATAATCCTGCCTCGAGGAGCTTGGATACCCGCAATGAGTGCCATGATTGGTCTAAGCGTATCAGTATACGGCCAATTCTACCTACAATGCAGCAACGCACTTTGGGTTTGGGGTGCGTTTCCGGTAGTCTTTGATCCACTCTGCAGCATCATCTTCGGCTCTCCCACCGATCTCTCCCACGAGGATAATGCCCTTCGTGTCTTTATCATGCTCGAAGACTTTGAGTGCATCTACGAAGTCAGTGCCGGGAAGCGGGTCACCGCCCATACCAATAACAAGGCTCTGACCGAGGCCAGCCCGAGTAGTAGATGCCACGGTCTCATAACTCAGAGTCCCTGACTTGGCTACGATAGCCACACATCCAGGTTTGAAAGTGGGCAAAGGGTGGAAGCCGAGCCTGCATCTTCCAGTGGCTGAGATCATACCCGGCGAGTTGGCGCCGACTAAGCGCGACTTGGATTGAGATCGTAGCATGGATTGAACCTTCCCGTTTCAGCAACATCCATAATTGAATGGCCTAACGGGTGATCTACCCTCAACATATCATGAAGCGGTATATGCTCAGCCACAGCTACAATGAGTGGAATCTCTGCTTCTATTGCCTCCTCAAGGGCTTTAGCTGCCTGCTGAGCGGCAACGTAGACGGCTGTAGCATCTGGCTTCAACTGCTCCATGGCCTAGCAAGCTGTGAGCACAAGACATTGCAGGGTCTACACTATGCTTGTCAACGAAATGGTGGTTCTCACTCACGGCTCGCACGGATGGCAGTACTGGCAGACCAAGGTGCTCGTCATTTCTGCCTGGCGTGACACCACCAACAATCTTTGTGCCATACTCAATTGACTGCTTTGCATTTTGTGTCGCCTTTTAATCTTAGCCTCCTGCTGTACATGAGTAAGGTTGAATGGGTTTGCAACCTGTCTTCCAGTAAAGCCTTGGAATATGACGCGGGTATGAGCACCAATGTTGAGGTTTTGTACAGTATCAGAATATCCCAGACACGTTCTAGAGGTAGAAAAGAGCGCACGACTAGTTGGGGATATGCAATAGGAATTTGTATGTGGAGACCGAATATCTTTCGGCCATGAAAACGATGGCTTTCGAGTGATCATGGTTTGATGCCGCAACAACGAGTCTAAACCAATTTGCTTAATCAGGAATCACACCTTCGATCATGATGTACTCAAAGCTAACAAAGAAACCGAACATAAAGAAGATCCGGCAAGGTCAAAATCTCCGGAGTGTGCTGCAATGACGTCCAAAATGCTAAAAATATTGTCAGAAGTCGCTAGCCACTTGCGGAGTAAAGCCTTGGCACTCAAAATTCGCCTTCGCTCGCTGACGTTCATCCTCCACTCACAACTTAGGTGTGACGCTCTTTGAGGCACTCAGCTACGGGACATGGCTACACACTGGCTGCCCTCGAAGTCGTAAGCTTTCCAGAATGTGCAATGGCGCGCAACAGCAGGCTAGAATCTACGATAGTTCTATGCCGGCTTCGCGCTTTCGGTGTGACCGAATGGCGATCGACAGAGATGCATGCTTACAAGTAATCAATTCAGGGCTTCCCCTGTGGCTCTCCGCTCTTATGGATGGAATGATATGATAAGCAAAGCTAAATCATCGTGTGAAGGACGCGGAGGCGGTGGAGCCGAAAGCTTCAACGAAACGCATATATAGCCATCATTCTTGTCCTCAAATACTAACAAAGACAACAACAATTGCACCTTCTCGCTCAACACTTGCATGATTCAGCATACAATCTCTCGAATTGACCATTTCTAATTAGACGCTGCTCGCAATCGCTCTCAAGATCTAGCCAACATGGTCGTCCTCTACCAATCCCAAACGCTTCCCATCAACCCCTCCGGCTCCTCACCTGCCCTTAGCCTCGCTGAGGTGTGGGAAGTGATGATGCTCAAATGCCGCAAGCCCGAGCTCTTCGTTGCGCCCATGTCCGACTCCAGCGTGCTTGAAGAGACGGAGACATTCATGAAGCGAAGCGTCACATTCAAAGAAGGCATGGGCCCACCCGGCGGCAAGGTGACAGAAGACTTGCAAATACGCGCGCCATGGAAGGTACGCAGTCCTTTGAATACAAAACACCGGGCATCTGAGTTGTCTGACTGATGATGAGTATAGGTGGATTTCTACAACCTCGACAGCGGAGCCTTCATCAACAATACCATCTCCCAAGGCCAAGACTCAACAGACCTATACTTGACGTTCTACTTCGAATGGCCCTACCCGGATATCAAAGAAGGCAGTAAGGAAGAGAAGGAGATGTCAGATCAGATGTGGGGCATGGCGAAGAAGACGGTGCAGCATACCATCGATTACGCGAGAGATATGGCGAAGGAGGGCAAATTGGGGAAAGGTCTTAAGCATTGAGATAATGTATGGTGAGAGGAGGTAATTACTGCGCGATTGTTAGCTACACCGGCAAGTCGATGTGGAGCGGTGACCCTTGAATGCAAAGCCCTCTTCAAAACCAGTCACGGCGCAACGATGCAGTAATGGATAAAGAGCTTGATCTGTCAAGTTTCATTTGCTTTAGTGATGATCATCACGTGCTTCAGTCCCTGCTTTTTTCTCAATTTTTGGTGAGCTTGTTTCGTGATCTTTGGAATTAACTTCCGACGCATTGGCATGACTTTCAACAGTCTCCACCACTCTAGCGTCAACCTCCTGATCATTATTCTCCTCTTGATGGTCCTTACTGCATATCACGCCAACGGCCAATACTGCCGCTACACCCTCGCATCCTTGCTCGAAATCGCCTTGAACATGGAATCTGACTCCCACTCCGCTCCTCACATACCATATCTCCACCAGATTCGACTCGTCAATTATTCCAATCACTTTCTCCGCCTACCCATCCTCACCCTCGGTATCTGCAATAGTCGCCTTGACTGAGACCCCGGGCTCCAGATGTGCTGGGATCCATAAGACATTCGTTGTCCATCGTTTCTTCATTAGCGCAGTCCGAGATATTGGTGTCATTGGGTTCTGCGCTCGGTGAAGTCGATAGCTAAGATACCATGACTAGGCAGGTGAAAATGCCCCACCATTCCCACTTTCCATGAGCATATTCATCACGTCGTACAAGACATGGTTCCACTGATGGTTATATCTCGTCGCGCCATAGCGTGTCGATGGTGTCTTTGTCTGCATTCTGCGGTACTACACTTCTCCGTTTTTCATCGCTGAGATCGTGGTTGGCTTTGATGAATTTGCCGACGTTGTCGGTAGTGGGTTCGTCAAGTGGCGGGAATGCAGTCCATGCGTAAGGTAGATGGGTTGAGACGGGAATGATGGTTCCATCGTCTTCGAAAGGGACTATGCGATGGGATGGGTTAAGCATGTCGCGGAGGGAGCCGTCGAAGGTGCGGACTGTGTGCATGGTGACAGAGTTGCAGTCAAGAGTAATTTCCGAGAGACTTGAAGGCAATTGTTAAGGGTCATTGTTGGCATCACGGTTTACTTTATTGTGGTTTCTGGCATCCATTTTAAGAATTGGCATCGGATCCTTCTATGGTGCTGCCTAAGCTAGCTGGTGCCTAGTACTACGGTGAGTCATTTGGCAGCCCCTAACAGAATATAAATGATGCTGGTGCCTCGAGCAGATACCCAAAAGTAGCTGAGATCGATGAAGATGAAAGAATTGCCCAATGCCCACAAGCGAGAATAGGCATTCGCTGCCCGCATTATTGTGAGACTGGCCCCTGTTGTGCATGCGAATGCTCGTCGAGCGCGTGACTCAATAATTCCATAGGTATTGTGACGATCAAGGCTCTTATGAAGAGCTTTCAGACTTCTCCACGCTCATTAGCGAATAGTCACCTTGGTGGTGCAAACTTTTCTTTCTGGGATTCTGGAAATACAGCAATGCTACCTTGCTATGAAATCACTCGGGAAACGAATCTGAATTGAACCCAATTCGCGTTTTCTCGGGGGTGTGAGATTAGTTGTGCGTTACAGAGGAGTTGAATTACTTTAAGCCAAATCCTCCTCAATGTTGTATAGCCAAGCTAAAGGACTGCTAGGGCTACCTCGCTCTTCCTGGTCCATGGCTCATCGCTGGGCCGTTTACTCAGGTCCTGGTGTTTGTGCTTGGAGCGGGGACTCGAAAGTGGCTGCAGGAATTTGGAGAGCGCTATTCGGAATACTAAAGAGAGGGGACAGAATGATTGGTGACTAACAAGCGAAAGCCAATGAAATTAGCAGGGCGTTATGGAGATAGTTTGAGCAGTATAGAATGTTTGGATCGTTATAGAGTATCAATCGTTCGTTGCATTATAGGACATCTCTGGAAATTGACGGAACGTCCATGTACCATAGCTGGTAGATGACTCCCGGAAATAAAACATGTCGGCGTTCCGCAACACGGTTCTTAGAAGGAAAGGAGCACTGTCCGTGCCCCTCAGACTTCGGCAAGCTGTCAAAATAGGTAGCAGTTTCGCGCGCGGGGGTGGCTGAGTCTTTCTACCAAACGCGCTGCAAGCCAAACACTTCGAGCTTCTCATAAACAGAATGTATGTGACTCGAGCAAAAGCCAGTGACCTGAATCTGCCGTCTGATAGCCCTCATGCTCGAACGCTCGGGCTTGATGCCCCTGTATTTGCCATCTATTCTGCCCCAAATCTGAACTTTACGACTCGGTTTCTTCTTGCATCGCCTGTAATTGAACATCCATCCCTCCGACCTTTGCAAGCTCACCTAAGTATCTTGATCGAAAGCCAGGAGCAAACGGCGAACCGCTGTTTACTCTGATCGGGTCCCACCAAGTGGGAGTTTCCTCGTCCCTGACACTGTAGAACCTGTGGTCGCTTGGGTGCAAGGATTCCACAATAACAGATCTTGTAAATGAGGTGAACCAGTCCATATCGCCCGGACCCCCTAAATCAAACATCCCTCGCAGGCGCATGTACTCGGTCTTGTCTTGTGGATATTCAGATCCGATGGACCACGACTTGTTTTGAATTAGGTCGACAAAATCCCACGGCTGAAGAGTCCAACGACAATGGCCGATGAACGAGTGCCACGACGGCTCCGCATCGTTTTCGGATGGACTATCCTCGCGTTCGTAAGGCCAGCCCTCCAAATGCTCGCCAGTCCAACAGTCGAGCTTCGCTAGAGGCACGACTTTCTTAAGGAGAAACATGTAGAGGAAGTCGAATACCTCGAGGCTCCAAAGCCTGTCGATCTGGCTGAGTTTTGACGGCTCTCCACCTACTACGATCATGTTCTTACTCCATGCATCGACTGTGGCGTCTGCGATTCTGTTGCCAACAATGTTGGGTGAATGAGACTCATTCAGAGTTTTATCGATGGTGACCTTAGCGAGGATTAGGCTCGACGTAGCGATCGAATGAAGGCATAGACTCTTGTAGAAGCGTGCTTTGAATTCGGAATAGGCTAGTGAATCAGGGGTAAGCTTTTGGCAGAAAGATCCAGATCTGGTGATTCCAGGTTCAACGATAGCAGCTCGCGCCTTGGCTGTCAACTTCGAAGAAAATTGAGCGCGATATGACTCAAACTCTCTGGACAGTGATTGGTCTCTGTAGAGATCTCGTAAAAATCCGAATTGGCGCCATCGTGCAGCTATATCGTCGATCTGTTCATCTGTCACGGTACCGTCCGTCCATTTTGTGTCGATGCAATCAAGATATACGGACCCCGGAGGTCTCGTCTCAAGGGGAATGTCGTTCTCGTGCTGTTGAAATGTTTCCGCTACGTCGTTGTTGGCTTTGACGAAATTAGAGAGACAGAGATCATACTCGTAGACGTGGGAGGAAGTCTGGACGAGTATTAGCGAGATAGCGAATGCAGAGAGATGGGAATCATGCAATTATCTGCCGATCTATCAGTCGCTTGTGAGTTGTGTAGAGGTAGCGAACAGGGCGACAGGTCTGGGAGAGGTAGACAGCGTCGTCAAGGTCAGGCAGGAAGCCGAAGATAATGGATTGGACCTCATTCGGAAGGTCTAGAAGGTTGACAGACATCTTGACTCAAGGTCACAGCTTCTTTGAGCGGTACCGAAATTGATCGTGCTGGCTCTCTGCAAGCAATAAAACAGAGCTGCCCGGTATCCACGCTCTTGCTCTCGAAGGCGTCAGTGCTACGAGCAGGAGACCAAGGTGCTCTGCCCTCCAAATAGTGGTCGATGCCTTTGATCTTGAGGTGTGGTTTCGTCGCTTCTTCCGCACGACCTCCGACGCGCCAAGCTTAGGTCACAGCCCTGAAGTCACGTGACCATTTGAGCGGTAAGTAGCGCTTCGCATTACAGATGTATGCGGATATGTTTGACCTTAATCGGATCTCACTCTAACAGTCATTAGAGGCCTGATACTATCGCGTTTGGCCTGTTCCTCGCTCTGACATGCCTCAAACTCCACTTCCCCTGGATAATGCTTCCCCCGTGATCAGCAAGCACATTCACCAAATGTGGGTCACCTTATGCGAGTGGATGCATCACGCGACTGCTATTGCACGTATCTGTAAGATGGCATGCGTAGTCAGGGATTTCCGTGCAGAAGTGGAAGTATTTGAAAAGCTATGCGGAGCTATAGATAGATATTCCACGCATTGAGAAGTAGGAATATGCGGTGTCTAGATAGTAGATAGAATTGCACCAACACTTGACCCAACGCTCAAGCCATGGCAGTTTTTGACTTCACGCTTGAGATCAGGGGACCCCTTTGAAAAGCTCTTTATGTAAGCCTTGGATCAAGCTAGAATTTTTGCAATGTGTTCCGCCAATCAAGCGAGACGTATGGACAACCAAGTGCTGAGGAAGTAAGACCATGATCATTTGCCAACAATAATCTCACAACTCGCAGAAGTACTCGTACAGGAGAGGTTTGGCGAAGATATAGCAGAGCGATGTTCGTCAATGATATTCCTCGTCAACTCTTTTCAGGCTGCTAAAGGCCTGAATGATCGTTTTGCTATAATTTTCACATAATAAGCTTTAACACTCCCCCAATGAAAAAAGTCCGTGGATAAGGTTGAAACAGAAGAAGCCAAGCTATTCGCTGAGGGAGATCCCAAAGGATGAAAGTCGATACAGAGGAGCTACCTAGACATAAGAGGGCAAGATCACAAGACGACTCTCAGACACAGCAGCGCACTGCAAAAGCTGTGAGGCACAAAGAGCCCGCAGAAGGAGACTACCCAGTATCAAAAAGCACACGTTCAAATAACGGAAAGCTTCTAGGGTCTGGTCCTTGGCAAGATTATGATGAGATGGCTGCTCGTCTAGCTGCAAAAGTGGCGGTAGCTGTGCAACAAAAACGAGCCTCGTCGACAGACTCTCCCAATTATCTTGAAGCTGAGACCGAGGCAGAAAACTTCCAACCAACAGCAATGCGTGTCCCAAAGTCGAGTCCTGAGCTCGACTTGCCTATGACCTTTGTCCAGAAAGACAAATTAAACTTCGCTGACGACATTCAATACGGTCAAGCTGAGTCAGCCATGAAGAGTAGCAGGGTTCCAATTAATTCACTTGGATCTCCAGCCAAGCATGACTTGGGGGCCAACCCAGTCGAGGAATATGTTCGCGCGACGAAAGACTCACCGCGTTTCTCCAGGAGCTCGCAGAACCTTGAATCCAAACAAAGGTTCTGTCTTCACAGTAGACCGAAGGTTCAATTTGGGAGGTAAGGAAGCTGCATTCCAGGCACATCTGTTCAATACTGAGATTATATAAGAGATGCTCTTGCTGTACGGCCTGCGGCCTTTCGGCTGCAGAAGGGGGAACACCCCCACTAAAGATCTCGTCAATGATTACAAGGAGCAAGCTGAGCGGGAGTTCTAGGAGACTTACGCGAGGAGCGAGCAATAATAGGCCAGTCGTAGGCCTGAACAGCACCTTAATGGAAGGCGCTGGAAGACTTTGTTGATCGATCCACCAGAGCAGGTAGAATTTTTCAACGAAGCCTGGAATCAGCCATGAACACCAAAGCTAGATACGTTGTTTGGTCATTCGGAAATGCCTAAGGAGATATCTGCATCGCAACACATTCTCTGTAGGAACAACACTACATTCTCAGGATGTCCACTGAGGGGCCACTAAAGCCGAGCTCCTGGAGATGCTGTATGTCGGAAAGCTTGCTTGACATAGCCTTTTGAACCAATGGAATATAGTCTAAAATTTCACGGTTATCTTCGTCGTACAGTTTGACTATTTGCAACGAGGCTGGAAGCCAGGGCAACCTTTTAACGCTAATGCCGCGATCCCTCACAGGTCTAAGCAACCCCCAGTCTATATCGATTTCCTCCAAGACCCGGAATTCAAGCAGCGAACCCATGAAAGATTTCGTTCGTCCCTTGGCTGTCAAAGTGAGCTTCCGGAATGTAAAAGCTGAGTTCGATAGCCCATTTCGGATGAGGCAAGGATTGAATGCGACCCTACGTCTGGCATCGTAAGGACTAGAGAATACGAGGGGAGGAAGGAGCAAATCCTCCTGTTGCCTAGAGCTAGCGTGTCGTCCTCTCTTTGTAATATCAGCCCTATCACTGTGCTATCAGGTTTGGCGTCAAATCAAGTAGCAGTCTTGCAATCGACGCAAGCACAAGACGCCTTCGCAGTAACCAGCAAAGCAGGTATTCAGTCTTCGACCGCGACTCATCTTGAGCGCTGATAAGAGAAATTCTTAATCTTATGGAGTTTTGTGCTCCGAATTTCGGGCTTTGTAGCCCTTACAATTGCGACTTATCCTGACACTAAGCCTGTTGTGCTCATCATTATGAAGCTAACTCTGTATTCGTTCAACGCTACGTGTACTCAATAGCTGTAGATCTTTTTGGCGAATCGTCAGCATCTAACACTTTCCCTCTCCGGTCCACGGCCCTGATACCACGACATAGCGAAGGTCCAATATATCAAAAAAACACGAAGCCCAATTGAGGGTTCTACTTTGCGACGATCCCCGCCATGTAAACAGGCGTCAACTCAAATAATAAGAACGGGCACGTTAGTCCAATCTAGAGAGCATTCGTTGGAGCATCGCTCCCCAAAAGACTCTCCCAAAAACCTTAGCTCTTCCATAGAATAACGACTAGAAATAATCACTCCTTCCCCTCAGCAACCTTTCAAACCAATCTCTCCCCACTAATTTCTTTCCTCCTCGGCAATTCCACGCCTTTTGCGCCCTCTCAAGCAGCGTTCCGTCCTCAATTATCCTCTGCCGATTTGGCTTTACAATCCCCATCGCTGACATCTGCGGCATAATAGTCGGCTGCAAATGCTCTTTAAAGAACGCATTTTCTTGATAGAAATGCGTTCGCACGCCTTTGACCTCAACCACCTCGTTCCAATCAGCTGCAGCTCCGACGTCGATGGTGTACTTTGGCGCTTCTGTCTCGCTTGCATCGCGCACGATCACTGGCAGTTATACAGCAACCTTGGTTCCCTTCCTCGAGATCTCAGCAATGGGTGCTAAATTACCAAAATTTGAGCCGATACATTCGAGAATCAGTTTGACACCGCTGTCGCCGGCCGCTACTACTATCTATGCTGCAACGGAGGGCTCGTTGTAGTCGAACACGCTACTGGCGCCGTACTTTTTGGGTAGAGGTGGCTCTCGTTCTGGTGGAGGTCGAGGGGCGTGGAAGCCGTCCATTCGTTCCGAAGCAGAACCTCATTCTCCTTTGGAGTTGGGGCAGGAACTTGGTGGATCTCTAGCGGTGCGCGGGGAGCGACGGTGACGACTGCCGCGTGGGTCGCCATGTTGGACTACTAATAATCTTCTGGCGGGGACAACATCCTTTCTTCAGCGGTCCTTTCTATAGTCATATAGTCAGTCACATACGTGTCTGTGATCTTGACCAAGTGTTGGCTGCTGAGGAATTGTATAAATTTTTTGCTGGTGGATTGTGAGGATTGGTAATTACGGAGATACGGAATGCCGAAAGTAGTAGAGGTAGTGTGGTAAGTCTTACTGTGTTCAAACAGCACGTTGATCGACATCTTGGCGTAGAATACCCACGAAAGAAATGCTGAATCTGCTCCTGAGGCGAGGGATATCTCATGATTGATCTGATATTGTACATTACGCAGTTGGAGTGGTGATACGGAACCTCGAGCTCTAACTTCAAGGGGTCAACACAACTTTACACCCACCCAGGCCCGTGCAAACAATTGCGAATTTCTCGCGCCACGGCTCCGGGTCTCTACTCTCGATCTCTGCAAATTCCTGCATCAGGCGAACAGTTACATATGAAACCTGTGTGAGGGCAAACTGCTCTATGAACAAGTCAGTCAACCAGGCCACAGAAGACACAATGATAAGATGAGGGTAAACAAGGAAGAAATAACGATAAAATCGAGTCAAAGAAGGTAAGGAACTACGAGAAACCAACTCACGACCAATACAGATTCTCGGGCCCCCATTAAAGGGCAAATACTCCCACCCAACCCTCAATCCTTTCCCCTCCTCTCCATCAATCCATCTTTCAGGCCTAAATTCCTCCGCATCTTCCCCATAAAAGTCCTTACGTCTATGCATAATGTAAGCACTCCAATGTGCCATCTGTCCCTTCTTTATAAAGACCGGACTTTTTCCATCTTCGCCGCCACCAACAGGCAATACTGTGTCGACTTCTGCCACACGGCTGTTCACGGGGGCGACGGGGTAAAGGCGTAAGGACTCGTTGAGAAAGGCACGGAGGTATTTCATCTCTTTCAATCGCTCGAAGGTGGGATGTTGACTATGTAGGGTTGATACTTCCTGCTGTAGTTTCGCCCACATGCCTGCCCGTTTCGAGAGCTCGAACCACACATTCGACAGCAGAGCGGCAGTGGTATCGCGGCCAGCAACCAGTACGTTCAGCAACTCAGACCTGATCTTGACCTTATCCGTCGTCTGATCCAGTAGCTCGTACAGAGAGATATATCTTCCACTCGGAAAAGCAGACCTCTTATCCGTGTTCTCCTTCTCATACTCGTACCTGTTCTTATCGTTCATCGCTCTCTCAACCAACCCATCCACATAGTCATGCACAATCTTATACTCCCCCTTCAACTTCAAATTTGGCAGAAACAAGCCTACCGTCATCGCCACGAACATCTTCCATCCCTGGTCCTGCGCACCCCAAGCATTCAAGACGTCGCCGAACGCGCGTGCAAATTCTTTGGTTTCTGCGTCTCCACCTTCGGGCGATAGAGTGTTCGTACTCTGCCCAAAAAGGAATTCGGTAGCAACATCAAGAGTCAAACTTTGGAACAGTGGCTGCAGATCAACCATTCCTCCATCTCTGGGTATGACTTTGATAAGACTTTGTACGTGGCTCTCAAACATCTCACAATTCCCCACCTGCGCCCGAACAAAATTGGGCCTCAACATCTCCCTCGAATGGTGCCACCTGTAGAGGTTGAAGTCAGAAGTCTGAGTTAGAAGACATGTTCAGCGGACGAGTCCAGGAACAAGCCTTTTGAAAAACGTATCCCTCCTCAAGTCTCACTACCAACAAAAAAAAGACTTCTTTCAAAAGAAATCCCACTTACGCAGCACCATCGCTAGTAAAAATCCCCTCCCCTAACAGCGGTCCCAAAAACTTCTTCCTTTCGTTCCCCACACGCCAATTCTTGAAATCCGTTGCCAGTACACTCTTCAGGTTCTCCGGCTCAATGGTCGATACGAAAGTCTTCCCGAGCACATTTACCTGCACAGTGTTGGCGCCGTGAGGCCAGAAGTGGGCTGCAATATTTTCGAGCGCGCGATGCGCTTTCAGTGCTTTGTAGGTCGAATAGAAGAAGTCGAGACCGAAGAGGAGGGGGTGAGCGCGCCATTTGCGGGTAGGTTTGCAGGCGTGAAGGGTGCTGAGGCGGCCGCGCGATACACCGACGGTGAGTTGCCAGTACACGTAATAGGCTCCGTAAAAACAGGCCGCAAGAACTGTTGTTTGGAAGAAGGACAGAGGCCACCGATCCTGGAACATGACTGCTGACCAGTGAGCGAGAAGAATGTAGTTAGTTCACACGAATCAGACTTCAGTCAACGATGTATTCTATAAGAACGGTACATGAGCATTTGAAGCTAGCCGTACATGACTTGAGACTGAAGGAACTGAGGAGATAGAATCGAAGCGCGCACTCTTATCATCTCTTAAACGAAAGTGTTCACGGCGGGGTTGGAGCTGCTAGACGGTATAGGCAGCAGGATTAGTGAGCCCACCAGTTACGACAGAGCATCACAGTTGGCCGTCTTTGAATGTAGATGACGAAACTCATCGTGATTGATGTGGAGCCGCTAGACGGTATAGGCAGCAGATTAGTGTACCCACCAGACAGTTGGCCGTTTTTGAATGTAGAAGACGAAACTTATCGTGTTTGATGTAGATCAACAGAACAATATACAAGAAGCAAGCCAACGAATATTAATAATTGCAGACATCTGTAGTCGACCAAGACTCGCAAAGGCCAGATCTTTAGAGAAGTCCTGGAGAGAGCCGGAGCGCAAGCAGCCCTGCCTACAGGCGAAATCGCTGGGCAGAGGGATTATTACCCCGATAGTGCCAGTGCCCTCCCACACAGTAATTACTCAAACGAACTAATGCAAGACAAAAACAGAGAGACCTTCCAGAACCGAAGATCCAGGTAGTCTGAGCAATTCCTCTGTATATACCATGTCCGAATGCCAGTCATCCATCGCTTCACACACATGGTATCCTGCCGTATGCCCACCACTCTCACACCGAAAGACCTGCCTCCTACCTTGCTGACCACAACCTGATCTGGCATTGAAACTCTTCCAATCAAAGCCTCAAAGCCACCCCCGTCGAGGTATATCCTGTTCCTTTCGGTGGGCTATCGCCTGTTATATACGCACTAAATTTGCGGTGATGCTGCCTATCTTTGCAAAGTGGCCACCACGGTGCGACATTTCGAAGCAGGCAATCCCGCAATTCGCAATTCGTAAGGCCTCGTATGCTTCGTCTAGTCTGACTCGCACTAGAGTCTGCGATAGAGACTCTGAGCTAACGGCCAATTAAGATGCGCCAGTCATACTCAAATAACCCTTCTGAGCTTGATTACTTGTCCCTCAAACCCAAAAGCCTTCCTCCTTAGGCCCATCGGCGCAATTCTACTTTGCTCACTTTTCTCCTCTGCAATAAGCTCTCCATACATAACTCGCCGTTGAAGAAGTTCTCCCCCTGTACTGCTAGGATTCCGCTCTTCTGCGAGAACAGCTCGATCAAAAGCTGGATTCCGTGTCGCTGCTAGGATCCGTGAGAAGGTGTGTCCTGCCGTGACCCCGTCATCATAAAGAGCATATGTGCCAAATGCGAGAGAACAGCAGGCCTCCAGGAAGCCGAGCAAGCAAGTGAGAAGAAGGTATTTGGGTATCTAATGGTAGATAATCTCGTTAGTAGTCGACATGCACGTAGTCCTGAGCGAGGGTGTGTGTTTGCGGCGAGCTTGCTGAGCGTTAGTGTTCTGAAAAACCTCCGGTAGACTCGTAATGAGCGGCTCGGTCATTGTCCACCAGTGATGATTTGTCAGACTGATGTTGCCTGAGAGGGTTTTGGAGTCATTGGGTTCCATGGTCTGATTAGTAGATACCCTTAAGAACCCTCAACTTCAATTAACGTGACCAGATCTGTAAGCGATATTTGCGTGTCTCGAACAGCGGTGGTACTGTTGCGATCCAGTGATGGGCCAGAAAGGCTTAGGTTGGGTAAGGGGCTCCAAATACTACCCAGTAGTAAAGTATAGAACACTTGGTAAGGGACGCCGTATGCCGAGAAAGCCGTCTCGGTATAATTCAGCTCCATCGACGAGAGCATTTTAGTATCCTGACGCATGATACAAATACTAAAAGTCACGTATTGAGAGTGTGTAGCGCTCTGTATGGTGCAAGATGTCGTCTGCCACGCATCAGTTTGTTCCAACACCGACAAAGAAGACGTGGACGCGGGTAAAGGGCTAAGACTATTGTTGTTTAGATACTCAATCCAGATGCGATTTGGAAAGTCGTCGCCGTCCATCGAAGCCGCATATAAAGGGACCTCTCCACAGTTGCCGAATTCAGGTCGTCCCGGGTAAGTCGAATTGCTAGGAAGAAGCTCAAAGATTCCCGACTTGTTGACTGAGATTGTGTCATTGTATACTGCCACGGTGAAGTTCGGCTCTTGAATACATTGAAGGCTAGGTCCATTGAACGTTATCTGGTAGATGCAACTTTGTCCGCACGGCGAGCCGAATGGGGTTACATTGCCCCATCCATGACTCGACGAGCGACCTTCTCCACATGTTGTGACGGCATGGTATTTCTGACATTTCCACCATCTGATAGGCTGAATGTCTTATTGTCGAGAACAGCTGGGCCATCAATACCAAATTCTCTAGAGTGCACTACGTGCCCGCTTTTAAAATCGACTGAAAGAGTCCCTGGGGTTATGATTGCTATCACTGGTAGAAACCAGATGACCGCGGCGAGTCCGATCGCAGTAGGCGCACGTTTTATTGCATTGAGCGACAAAAAGGCTATGATATCTGTTTCGGATCTTCAACAGTTTATCTATATACTCAATTTGGATATAATGCCGTAGGAAAGTGTACTCTACCATAGTACATGCTGAAGAGCGAGACCAATAGCTAGAGACCAATAGCTAGCGACCAGCAGGCTTTCATGACGAAAGCATTCCAGTAGCAACTCAGGCGATCCATGTCTGCGAAGAAGCCGACACGAGCTTACCATTGAAGAAGTGATACACAAGATGATGGCCCAGAGCGAGTACAAGACCGAGGGCGAGCAGGCCCAAGAGAAGGGAAACAGGCTTCGATAGCCCAGACTGGCGACTTCTTGGTATTGGTTCTTTCGTTTGTGACGGTCTTCCCTGGACTTGAGCGCCGCTCTGAGGTGCCTTTACTTCGGATGACTAACCTCCTAGTCATCGTAGAAGGGCGGGTTGGGGGGGCACAGATTTGGTCTGATCAAGCTAAGAATGTGGACCCCGGTCCAGAGGGGAGACCTCTTCAACCTCTTCAGCGTCTTGTAGCACGTTCTGATAGGTTGCCATTGTCGCAGGGCGTCGACAGATTGGGGACAAAACGAGCGGACGGATTGATAACGCAAAAGCATGTGAGTCAAATGCGCGGAATTGCCGGAGAAACTTAGCCCTCACACACCACCAGCACTGCCACGCATTGATACATGGTGCATAGATTTGCTGCACCGCACGACTACGTACTCTCCGGGTGTTATAGGCTAATCAGCATGAAGATCTCATATGAGATGGGCACCTTCACCTGTTGAAGATAAACCGCCGAGACTTAATTAATAGGCTATCAGCCCTATCACTAGCTCGTTGCGTCGCGTCGCGAGCTCACGCGGTCTCTGCTCACATCTTGTACATCCAGAAAGCTAAGCGACTGTCGAAGTGCCTTAAGAATCTTTGAATGGACTATAGGTGGCGGGCCACAATGTACGAATCGGAACCATTCATGCACAGTCAGCGCTGATACCGTGTCTAACAATAATCTAAATGCGAAATGGATCTGATTTTTGAGTGGCATTCAAGCTCTAGAAAGCAAATATTGTGACCATCGACCCTCTGCGACGGCTTCTATCTACCAGATTCAGATTAACGATCTCACACTGTCAAGCAATTGCAACGTCAAACGAGAAGAGAATAAAACATGTTAATGTTGGGAAAGTTCTTGATCGAAATGCTTATCCCTTCCACCGGCAGAAAGAGGGTTCGTTTTGCTTGGCAGATTGCCCTCATATGCGACGGGCTGTATACAGTCCAAGTTAATGCGCACCTGACGAGTTTCTTAGAAACTTCAGTATATGGTGCTTCAGGCTCGAATTGATAAATATAATCGCGAAAATGAAGGATTTTATCCCCGTGCTTCGCGCTCTAGCTGGTTTGTTGTTGGGGCTCAAAAAGTGATGTTCCGTGCCAAGCAAAACGAACCCTCTGCCGGTGGATGGGATACTCCTTTCTGAGATTATGAGAAGGCTCTATCATGATCGTGATGAAAGTTGCGCTCGATAATCAATTAGCGTTGAGCGACCCCGGGAACAAAGGTCAAAGAGGAACTTCGATTCCTCAAGCCAAGAGCTAGCTCCGCGAGTTGGCACTTTTTGGATTTGGGTTTGAGATATGCCAATTTCTCAAAGATTTATGATGATGACTTTAGCTTGTCGGGTCGAACCACATCGAATGGCGTGAGTTCAAGCGCGGCGCGAATTGCCGATCCCAGGGCGATGAAGCAAACAGATTGTGGCGATAGTTGTGCGACAGGTAGTTCCTATGATATCCATTCGGGCGACTAAATTCGAAGGTATAGGCTAGGGGTTTTACCGACGATTGAGCTGACGAATTGAATTTGTATGTCTTGCGCAGACTTTACTCTACCAGCCCTATAAATGCTGGACTAAGCACGGCCATGATATACTTTTGGTTAGATGGCATAGAACCTAGAGCCAATTTCTTGGCAGCTGACAGGGAGAAAATCTAGGGTTTTGGGCTTAGGACGTTAGGAATGTACATATGAAGGTAAAAGAAATCCCATTGTAGGGGGATATTGTAAGTAGGCAGTCCAAGAAGTAAGTGAAACCTAAGTACGCACAATGCAATGCAGAAACTCTCCAAGTATCCTCAGACACTTCAGGCAACAGAGCAGCAAGGAACAGGACACGCCCCATTGATCTCCTCCACCGGACATGGAACATCACAAGAACACAGCGCCAACTGCGACATACACGACAGATCAGACCCATAACCAATAAGCGCGGGGTTTACCCCTTGTCCAGAGTTCCCAGCCTTAGTGCAATTCAAAGCGCCATCGAAAAGCTGTTCGAGTGTAGACCACGAATTGTTGACGATATCGTTCATGAGATCATATTCGCTGCGCCCAGCGCCACGATGAATCAGGGTGTAAGAACATGCGGTGCTATCGCTGTACCAGGTATTGACATTGTGATCGCTACCTGAGCAGATATTGTTGGCATCCAGTGTACAGCCTTTGCCAGAGACATAGGACTCGACATCTTCTCTAGTCAGATCGCATTGCGGCGCGGCGATCCATTTGTTCGCAGTCATTGCGGTGGAGAGAACGTAGGTTCGGAAAGCTAGACCGAAGATCGCCGTAGCGTCGGGGAGCGACACATAGGCTGGACCTGTAAAGACCCCAGTGGACGCGAATTGGGTGAAAGATAATACATCGGTCATGACGACGGAGAGGGAATTCGTAATAGCATTCGTAAGGTTGGTGTTGATTTGACTAAGACCCCGATCGAGAGCCCCTCGCTGAATTGGTTGCGAGTCCTCAGTTCCAGTTGGCCAAATCGCTTTTGCAACGCCCGGAGCTTGTTGTACGGCGTCCAGGACACCTTTCGCTGCAACTGAAAGTACGACTCCTATTTCTGGAGCTCCAATAAATGCTAAGCTAGCGGTGAGAGCGGTAAGGAGGTCGCTGAGGAAGAAGTTGGTCTTCTGGATCGGATCAAGTTCGTTAATAAGGTCCTGATCTTGGAGCAAGGCTTGGATGGTTCCGCCGGTGAGGGACATGAACCAGTTGCTGAAGAAGGCGTGGATCGCTTTCGAATTAGCTGGCGTTTGACAGGAGCAGAGTAGTATGGCAAGGCCTTACATTTTATGGCGATCACGACATAGCGCGCCTGCGCAGGATAGTCCACGACCTTGATGGTGAACTCATTTGGACACGTAGCAGTCCCAATAGTGTCGCAATGTATGGTACCATCGGATGAAGAGGTGCTCGTCCCATCTGGAGGCCCCATAGCCAAACGTATGAAACAGTTGGCCCATGGCTCGCCCACTGCACAGCACGTCGAATCGTCGGTTTGATCAGTACAAGTCGTCGCCGTCGCCGTCCAGTTCGTTATCAAATAACTGCTCACATTGAGTATACCCCAGCAAGTCGGATCCGGTGTTGTAGAAAGATCGTTACAGTCCACTAGCTGTCTGGGCAGAAGGTGTGCTGACGCAAGAGGAGAGGTAGAAGCCAGACGTAAGGACATCAGGCCAGCGAAGAGGAAATAATCCCAGGAGCTGTGCATAGCGACTGCGATATGGAATAAGTGTGATGAGATCGGTCCAGGCTGGGTTCGTGTGAGTGATCAATAAGGCTTCTGGTCGAGAACCAGGGAAGGGCAGCGAAATTGAGCTGGGTGTCAAGACAGTTGGAGGAAGATATAAGATGAGCATCGGCTTCGTATGACACGGGAAAACGAGGTGTGACTCCAACAGAATCTCAGCGCTGTATCCACAATGGCTACGGCAGGATCAAACAATCCGAGCCTTGGCGTAATGCGTGAGTTGTCGTGCAAGATTGACGGTGTAAAGCCCCACCAAGCTTATAGGATCCTCACAGAATCCTGCAGGCAGCCGAAAGCGTTACATCATGCCCAATATATATTCCGCGCACCATGGGCGGCCCCACGACCGGCCACCCTCACGACCACTAAGCAAAGGCGTCTTCTCGCTTCAACTGATCTGAACTCCAATAAGATTGACCTTAGCGAGGATGGGCGCCTTCGATGACGCGGTGAATGTTTCTCCACAGCACACCTTTAGTATCTGCCTAGTGAAGTGCTCCTATGCTTCGAATACACCGAGCTCACCCGCGAGAGCGTCAAGGTTGCAGGAGTGAAATCGACGATCTGATACTATCAGCTTAACAATACAGAAATGATAAGAGGCAGTACCAGTGGAAAACGTCACTCTGCGACCATCGCTCAAACGTACTTGTCCACGAGACAGAAAGCGCCGCATCTAGCTCGGAGATGCGTCCAGATAAGGTAGGTTCGCCACAAGGAGATGGTCCAGCGAGAAGGCACTCCGACAAAATGTGCACAACGATAGAGCTGTTCTGCTCCTTGGATCGTGATGAATGTAAGCCTACAGTGGCCCCCTGACGACCTTTCTGTTAGACCTGACAACAGGGTAAGCCCATGAAGCTCGCGATTAGCGCGCTTACAGATATGTCGGAAAATTGGTGCAGATCCTAGCATTCGGGAGACAATGAGGTCACGGGAGGGTATTGGCGCGTTGCAACAAACCCCCACCCAAATCCTCCTAACATTCCTGCGGCCCTCCAATAATACCTCGCAATCTTTTCATAGTAGCTGCAAGGCGAGCCTTATTAATTGCTTGGTTCTCGGGGGGCTGCCGTCTGCCGCAGTCCCGCCGGCGAGATGCAGCAAGTAATCGCATCATAGACTTCTTAGTCTCCCACGAGGTTGCATCAAGCAATTTTGTGACGTTCCCTTTGCAGCTTTGTTTGTCAAAGCAGTCACAGTATCGCTCAATGACTACCCTCTATCCTGGGACGAAGAGCGCCCTTGGCTTTCTTGACACGTGAGGGCCGTAAGGGGAGTCTCCTACTAGGCGTCATACGGGCTGAAGGATCGAGGCGGTGAGGGACCAGATTTAGTAATAGTAGAAACACAACAAAAGGATGAGAATGTCAGCCTCAGCTTACAATATTAGAAGGCATCCGATGCATTGGTCTCAAAGATCCGGACTTTGCATGCGACGCGCACAATGTGCTTATGTCACACTCATCTGAGGCTCTGCGAGTACGAGAAGAGATTGCATCATGGCTTACAACCTTCGGTCCCCGAGTCCCAAATGTTTTATGCGACCAAAAACATCCATTGGGGATTAAAATTTCGTAATTTTTCTAACAGACAGAGGCTCACTTCGCAAGGAAAGCGTCCGACTTGGTAGATGACCGAAAGCATAGGCGAACATGAACGATTGACAGTGGGAGCTCTCCAATTGCTCACGTCGTGGGAGAGTTCATGACCCTGCATTGAACGATCAGCACGGGGATGATCAGGCGGCCGCCAGAGGAAAGATAAGAGCAAGGACAAAATTCCATTGGCAGAGCCACGAGGAGTGAATGTCCTCATAGAGCAGAGCCAATGGTTGACTTTAGCCCGACTCCTTCAAGATGCAGGGCAAGCGATGTGGTCCGATGGTACGTATAGTCAAATGGCGCAGCATTGCCAAGGGGCCACCCCAATTCTGGTATGCGACCTTGGGCTCTTTGCTATCCTTCCTTACTGATGACAATGCAGGTGTTGATGGAGGATGAAGTTCCGCCGAGAGAAGAGATTGAAGCAGGGGCAGCTGGCGCTAAGAATTCAGTACTTTGCCCAGCTGGGATTAGCGTATGCAGAAAGCTGTGCAATCCTTGGCACTTTTTCACCCCAACTTTCCCCGCCACACCAGTACCAGCTCTACAAATACATCTTCTAATTAACTAACCTTACATGGGTGGATAGCTCTGCTTAAGGCGATTCTAACGTCCCCCAGAAATTTAATAAATTAAGAAAGTATTCGTTAAGTTATAAGGCGTGAAACATAGGCAGTAGGCTTACTCGGTCTGGCAGGGCTTAAGCTAAGTTCTTAACCTCTAATATCTTCGATCCTGTTTATTCGATTAAGCTGGTTCCTACGGTGCTAGAATCGCCTTGAACAGAGCTCTCTACTCATGTAAGGTTGGTCAATTAGAAGACATATTTATAGAGCTGGTACTAGCTAGTATAGCTGTGGTGGGGGAAATTGGGGGGAAAGTGCCAAGGATTGCACAGCTTTCTGCATACGCTAAGACACCCTTACAGTAGATCTCAAAACCATCGAGACTTGCGCTAAACGGATGGCCCGCACACCTTAATTTATATGAGGGAACCACCAACCTCGAGTAGAATAAGAACAGGGCTATAGATGGGTTCATCATAGATAAATAGACCGGTGTATAGTAGATTCGTAGTAGGACCACAGATAGGGGTATAATAGAGCTATCATAGTGTAGGTAATAGGGCCATATACGGCGCATACTATAGAATAGGCTATAATGGGCCATACTATGGAGCAGCAATAGGGCATACCATGGAGTAATAATAGGGCATACCATGGAGCATACCATGAGTAACAATAGGGCATACTATAGAGCAGTAATGGGGCATATCATGGAGCAATAATGGGGCATACCATAGAGCAACAATAGGGTATACTATGGAGTAACAATAGGGCATACCATGGAGCAACAATAGGGTATACTATAAGGTATACTATGAGCAATAATAGGGCATACTATAGAGTAATAATGGGGCATACCATGGAGCAATAATAGGGTATATCATAGAGTATACTATGAGTAATAATGGGGTATACTATAGAGTAGTAATAGGGTATACTATAGAGTAGTAATAGAGTATACTATAGAGTAACAATAGAGTAATAATGGGGTATACTATAGAGTAACAATAGAGTATACTATAGAGTAGTAATAGGGTATACTATAGAGTATACTATAGAGTAACAAAGTATACTATAGAGTAATAATAGGGTATATATAGCCCTATAATAATCCTACTATACCCTCGTATATGAATCTATAGTATACGCTATAGTATATCCCATTATTACTCTATAGTATACTCTATTATATAGTTTATTACTATTTTAATATATACTCTATTACTACCCCTATATATACTCTTTTCCTATTTATAGTATACTCTATAATATACTTTATTACTTTATAGTATACTCTATTATTGTTTATAATATACTCTATAGTATACTTTGTTACTCTATAGTATACTCTATTATTACTCATAGTATACTCTATAGTATACCCTATTGTTACTCTATGGTATACTCTATTGTTACTCCATAGTATACCCCATTACTACTCTATAATATACCCTATTACTACTCTATAGTATGCCCTTTTCCTACTTATGGTATGCTTCATGGTATACCCTATTATTACTCCATGGTATGCCCCATTGTTACTCATAGTATGCTTTATGGTACGCCCCATTGTTGCTCCATAGCATGCCCCATTGATAGTCCATAGTATGCCGTATGGTTGCTCCATAGTATGCCCTATTCCTGCTCCATAGTATGCCCCATTATGGCTCCATAGCATGCTCTATGGTATGCCCTATTATTGCTACATAGTATGCTCCATTGTTGCTCCATGGTATACCTCATTCTGGCCTATTTTATGGTATACGCCGTATATGGCCTTATTACCTACCATACTAGAGCTCTATTATACTACTAATTATGGCCCTACTATGAAGCTACTATATACCCGTCTTTAACCCTATTATAGGTCTATATCCTCTTCTACTTGACGTTGGTGGTTCCCCCATATAAATTAAGGTGTGCGGGCCATCCGTTTAGCGCAAGTCTCGATGGTTTTGAGATCTACTGTATTCCAACAATGATCGGCCGCTTTTCAAATTTTGGAGACTCCACCTCCCCACCAATTTCTTATTCCAAATGGCAATTCAGACTACCACACCAAAACCACGTCTCTTGAAGCTGTTGTGGTTTCAAGTATTTCTATTATTCTAAGCGTTTTTATAATCAGAAACGTGTTTTCACTGATTTTGTGCGACGACTCCGTGTCTTCTTGAACTTGAACGTTATCTCTTTTGGAGACTGACGCTTGGCCGGTGGGGGTGCTAATTCCCTGTGGAGATTGTTTTTATCTACTGCCTCAACAGGTGCCTTCTGCTAATCGTCGTTCATGCCACGGAACCCTCGGTCAAATGAATGCTTACTAGACGCCCACTTCTCTGCTACTTTGACCGATTCTTCCGCCATTACCACACTTACTAATCCTGATGTATGCATTGAGACGAACTATAATGACCGTGATTTTCTTTCACATTCATCTCGCAGAAAGACATCGTTTGACAGGGATAGTCCTGGGGTGAAATAAGTGATAACCTAGAAACAAAAGTCGGAATATATGAAACCTTTCGGTGGAAACATAATATGATTCTCTTTACTCAATATTATCGAACAGCGTATGGATTAGATGTTGAAACCCCCATACTTTGCTTTCGCTCTTTTGGAATGTCCAACACCTACATCTGCCACGCTAAGCGCACTCGTACTTCGGCATGTAGTTGCCTCGTTTGAGGGCATCCCTACTAATAACGCCGCGATCTGCCAGTTGGTCAAACGTGGTAGACGAATCTGCCGTGGCCTTACCGAGGCAGTCAGCGTCCTCACCATGATTTTGATGGAGATGTGCTGCCTGGCTATCTGGCATTCGACCCATCATCATACTGCCACGGAATTGTTTGGGTGACGTGTAATCGCGAGGACAATTTGGCATGGCTTCTGTATTTTCTGGACCACGTATTGGTTTGGATGGAGTACAACCCATGATTTGCTGCCCTGTTTTGTAATCCGGATTTTTGGCTTGCTGTATGAATTAAAGTCTATTGCGGTGCTTTTTATCTCGAGACGGTTGTGAGAGATAGCAAGAGGAAGAGAGACTGGTGGAGCAATATATGGCCATGTGTCGCACGGGATCTCAGCCCCGGCTCATTGTGCTGTCAAAGGCTACCAACCATTCTGTCTCAGATGTCCGACGAATGTTTCTCTAACGACGCGATACGTCCGCCCTAATTTGGTCGGCAAGTGTGTGCTTTATCGCCAAGTCCCACAATGGAGGTCATCTTTAGCCTAGATCTTCTTTGTCTTCAGGATGACATTGTTGCCATTCAGATCAATGAAATTGTTGTAACACTGGCGCTAACTCCGTCGACTACGTGGGCCTTTGTGCTCACCTTTTATTTGTGGATACCGCCTTTGTCTATAACAAAAGATAGCGCTAATTCAATGGCATTGTCGGCCACACTAACAAAGAAACTGATATCAACAATGCGCTGGCTGGCCTTCATAAATATACTGAGCTACCTTCATTGCATCGCAGAGTTTCCAACTCCATCACACAACATCAAGCCTTCAAAAAAGCCCAACGTACCAGACTCAACCACATTCGACCTACCAAATTAAATCCAAAAATCACGTAAACAAATCGATCAGCAAGATCATCATCACCACAATGACACTCAACTACCAACCATCGCCACCATCGCCACCAACTCCAACTTTCGTTTGCTCTTGCTCAGTTTGTATGGCGATTTCGCCTCTCAGTGACCACTTTGATAGTGGTTTTGCGTCGCCAAATTTCTCTCGCCCCGGTTCTGATTCCACGAAAACATGTCCCGTTTGTCCTTTGACAGTCCGAGGGGGGAAGTGCTACAAGTGCCGCGAAATTGTCAATACGGAGTCATTTGCGTTCCCGTCTCCCCCAAGCTCTCCAGGTCCAAGGACCCTTGTTGGCAAAAATTGGTTTGATATTACCCGAAATCGCAAAGCTCCCCCAAGCCCGACGACACCAACGAGGTGGTGTGCTGGGTGCGCTGCTACCACAATTGGCGAGGGATGTTTCGTATGCGCTTCGGTAGTCACAGCAGATACGTTCACATTTCACCCCAAACCCTTCTCGCAAGGCTCTACGGTAATAATTGGTCCAGTTTGGTACCACGTCACCCGAAAGCGCATGAACAAACTCCGCCGTCAGTTGCACGAAGCTAAGAACTATGAAGGCTTCCTCCTCGATGCACCCTTACCGCCAGTCAATATGAACTTTGCCAAGACAAAATTCGAAGGTCTAGAAAGCCAAGGCATAGCTCAAGAAGGGGCGGACGATTCGCTAATCGGCCGTGCAAAACAATTGCTAGCGGCGAACTTGATCACTAAAAAAGATGACCGCATGCTGTCTACCATCTGCAATTTGATTGTTGAGATGTGGTTTCATGGGGGTGCTGTATTCGAATCAGACATCATCTCACTATCCTTTCCCGAGCGTCTAGATGAAGAAGATCGGCACAACTGGTCGGCCTTAGGACTCGACTCGGAGAACGACGAAGAATCTATTCTTGGTCTTACAAAGAAATTGGCAGCAATGGGGTACTTGACCAAGCAAGACGAGATGGTCATAGAAGAATTCTGCGTCGATATAGCCATGAGGTGGGCGGACTTTGCAGGTGAGGCTCCTTCTGACTACAAGACAGGCTCAGAGACCTCAGGACCAACAAAGGAGTACGACTCGGACTACGAACCAGCATTGGAGACTGAGTCTGAAGACAAGGCCATGACTGACAAATGCACTGCATTTAAGCAACAGCCACGTACTATTCACCCAGAACCTTTTGCATGGCAATTCGGGGAGATCGACGCTTTGCTCGATGCGAGGACCAAGCTCGCCTACATCCATATCCTCGCAGCGGACGACCAGCCCAAGTCAATCTATCATATTGATCCTAAGCTGGCGAGAGAGATCGACTTTCTCACCAAGGTGCCAAGTCCACAGGAAACCAGCATTCGGGATGAAGCACCGGAGAGGTCAGTACGCACGCTGACAGAAGTTGAATGGGAAATGTTGAGATCTACTTTCGACCAAGAGCGTGAGTTTGACCTTCACAAATCCGACTCTGAGCAGGACGACTCATACGAAACAAGTTTCAATCAGGAAGAGGATGAAGAGTCAGAGTCAGAGTCAGAGTCAGAGTCATTGGATGTATATATTGTCGACGCAACGCCCGACCTTCCATCATTGGAGGAGCTTTCACCTATGTTCCCTAATTTCATAATTCTCTCACCCACGTCTCCGACTTCTCCAATATATCGACTTAAGTCACCAACGCTCTCTGCTCCTCCGGTATGTTGCAATTTCGCCACTTCTCCAGATTTGTACGCCTCGTCGCCTTGTCAAACCATGTCTGGGACACTCTCTCTACGCTTACCGGTGTATCGGACTAGGACCTCAACAATCTCTAGCTTTCCGGAACAAAAAGAAACTCTTCTGGAGCGACTCGAGCGTGAGCTTCTCGAACATGCCTCATTTCTTCAAGGTGAGTCAGCTACAGCTCAGAAATCGGAGAAGGGCATCGACTGCCGGCTGATCAATGACTGGGGCGAGGCTTTCGAATGGTCTATTCTGCTATAGATAAACTCATTTGTATTTCCTTTCGCTTCTTCGTGTTTTTTCTCGCAAGCAGGCGCATATGAATTTTTCTTAGGGACTTTGAGGTCAAGGCGAAAAAAACAGTCTTTTTGGATTGAAATTGCGATACGATATAAAACGAAAGCCTGTGTGTCCTTTTGCACCCCTCTCTGTTCCAATTCAAGTTCCATAAAAGCCTCCTGTGTAACGCTCAAGATGAGTCACATCTGTATAAATGGTGGCTCCAAAGTGAACTTGTATGCCAATTTTTCTGCTCACACCCAAATCTTTTCCTGTGATGCGATGGCGTCCGAAATCGCCGCTTGGTCTGATACCAACTGGACGTCATTGTGCGTCGGCAGAAATGGCTGCTATACCGCCGAGTCGCTAGACGCCTAGCTTAATGAAATTTGGCTTCGACTTCATCCAGTCCATTAATCCGCCAAGAAAAGCCTGTCAACTCACATAATTATCTTAAATAAAGACAATGTACACATGATCATCGGACCGCAATGCCCCGCCTTCAAAGAGGTATGGGCTCCAGCGTGATAGTGATAGAATGCACATTTCACTTATCTGCTGCACATGAGCAACGGAGGTACGCCCGAGCAGTACTGGTAGGCGAACATTTGCCTGTGTCTCCGCCAACAGTCATGCTCTAAGCTCTATTCAAACAGCCTTGAGCAAGAGATTGCCAAGAACATCGTTTGTATTTCGCGGTACCCTTGACTCAGAGATCATTGCAATTTCATCCCAATGGCCTTAGTCTTTGTCTCTTCTTCGCGGAAGTGTTTTGTTCGTGTTCGCAATATCTATTCCCAGTGTTCTCCATCCAGCAGCACTGAACGTATAGTGTCTGGATAATTGGATCCTCCACGTCTTGACCCTGTCCAGGCATACTAGATGTTTATGGACCCCTGCTAATAAGAGTTTCGGCTGCTCGAGGGGCCCCTAGTTATCTTGATTGAATTACCTAAACATGATCATCGGGGTCCAGATCGGCACTTTGATAGACTAAAGGAAGGAGCGGGTCGCTAATAAGGATGTATGCGCAACTTCGCGGCACGGCACGGTTCACATGACGGACGCAGTCAACAGCGTAAAGCATCTCTACAGAGTACTAATCAATCAATCAGAGCTCGTTACAAGAGCACGTGCGTGATTGATGTTGAGATCGTGAAACCTTGTCCTCCACAACCTTCAATTTTCCTTGGACAGATGAGGTTGGTGGAGAAGGCCAAATGCTTTAGGTGACGATTAGCTAGGTAAGTAAAACGTCGGCAGTATTTCCTAATTGGAGCGCAAGCTTCCAATCGAGGATCCCGGTAACAATTCATGCGATTGTCCTAAGCCGGTATAGGAACTAGATCACACGAGCTGATCGAACATGAGACATCTGTGGAGCAGGGAAGGACTTGTTCCAGAACACGTGTTCTTCTTGAAACTCGTTGTTCTTGTATCTCAAATTTGGTTGATGTCTGTTTTCATGATACAATAAGACGTGAGAGCGATATCCCTATAGGCGGAGATGGTACTTTGGCAGGAAGAAGCATACACTCGCACTGATGAGAATGGAGATCCGATAACATTCGTAAGACTCGGATCTCACTGAAAATAAGACCTGTACTTATCGATATCATTCAGGAACAATACAAGCAAAGACAATCGCAGAGCTCAAGATGGCATTTCATGACCAAGAGTGATGCTCAGCTATACTCAGTCACCGGCGTGGGCTTCTTCCTCGACTCCTACGATCTATTCATCATCAACCTGGTAACACCAATCTGGACATACGAATACTGGGGCGGTCTGCAACATGAGGCACCCCACTACCCACCACTCCTTCGCGGACTCGTAAATAGTGCTGCCAACATCGGAAATATTGTTGGCCAGCTCTCCTTCGGCTATCTTGGCGACATCTTCGGCCGAAGATTCGTCTACGGCAATGAACTCATCATCGGCATCATTGGGCTGGTGCTCTTGATCAGCTTACCGAACAGCATCCCAACGCCGAATATGAAGATGGCTTGGATTTTCTGCTGGCGTGTGGTGCTTGGGATTGGTATCGGAGGGGACTACCCTATTTCTGCTTCGATTGTGGCAGAGAGATCCAATCTGAAGCGACGAGGGCAGCTGTTGGGGTGGATCTTTTCGAATCAGGGTTGGGGTAATCTGGCTGGGTCGATTGTTACTCTCGTGGTCCTTGCCTGCTTCGGTCATGCACTCTACGGAGAAGGCAAGTATAGTCAGCTGGATGGTGTATGGCGGATTCAGATTGGTGTTGCGCTGTTACCTGCGCTGGCCACCCTTTGGCCTCGATTGAAAATGCCGGAAGGGAAGAAATACCTCGAGTCACGGGAATTGAACAAGCCTAAGCTTTCGGACTCGAGGAGTAGCCGCTATACGAACATGAGTCGCAGGAGCTGTCGAGGAGAGTCCATCGAGCTTATCGCTTCTGACGGAAAGGGACTCCAGGAAGAAATTGACGCAGCGCGAGCAGAGATTGAAGCCCAAGGCCGTAGACCCGGTCTGGATGTTTTCTTAATTTACTTTAGGGAGTGGCGGCACTTGAAGACTTTGCTCGGGACCATGTCCTGTTGGTTCCTACTTGACGTAGCCTTCTATGGAGTCAACCTGAACCAATCGGTCATCCTCTCAGAGATTGGCTTTTCTCATGGCGACAACGAGTATGATGTTCTGAAGAGAAACGCGATTGGTAATCTGACCATAGCTGTTGCTGGCTACGTACCTGGTTACTTTGTAACCATCTTTCTAATTGAGCGGCTGGGGCGCCGGTGGATACAAATCCAAGGATTCCTGGTCGTGGCACTAATGTTCGCCATTATCGCTGGCGGTTATAATCACATAGGTACAGCCGGCAAGTTCGTGTGTCTAGCATTCGCCCAGGTAAGTCTGGTACGTCCCCTCGAAGGTTGTTGACCTGATATCCGACCAGTTCTTCTTCAATTTCGGTCCCAATACCACAACATTCATTGTACCAGCCGAAGTCTTTCCCACCCGTGTCCGAGGATTTAGCCACGGTGTCAGCGCAGCAGCTGGCAAACTGGGTGCGATACTCTCGGCTTTACTCTTCAATTATCTGAGCGGACCAACAGTCATCGGTCTGGCGAATGTCCTATGGATTTTCTTCGCCTGCAATATGCTCGGCGCATTAATAACGTATTTCTTAATACCGGAGACCAAGTGGAAGGATGCCGACGTAACGGATTACGAGGAGTGGTTCGAGACCGTTGTGCTCGCAAAATAACATTGCTGATATATGATGAACAAAAGCGAACGTACACTGTGCATACTCGACTTTTACGATTCCATCCACGCGTGCTCGAGAGATTATCGTGTAGTGGACTTCGTGGTGCGAAAACGTTTAGCGCAGAGCCTTTCTCCACTCATCGTCATCCGCCGGTGCTCCTATGGAAGTGTAGAGAAGTTCGTTCCCGAGGCAATCTCATGCTTTGCAGAATAGCGCTCCTACTGGTGATCAGCCAGCTCGAGGGCGAAGCCAGCCTTGCGTTACTTCAGCAGCGCGGCCTTGCTACAGTATTTCGAGACCATGTACTTCGATCTGAGCAAGATACAGTCTCATACAAACTAGGGAGAGTCTGTTATGATCATGCGGTCCAAGTGAAAGCCAAGCCTCGACATACTCGACGACGCAGCTTACGTCCGATCAGGTTCTCGTCCGATCATTTCAGCGTCAACAGCCCCTGAACGGCCATTTGTGAGGATACCCAGTTTGGCGACAACAAGATTACCATTCGTCATCTCATCTCCTTTGGGACTATCGTGCCTTCCAGCTCATGCCCGGTTTACCAAAAAGATTGTGGTGGGTGTGCCGCCGGTACAGGGGCAGGCGCTGCAGACGTTTTATGATGAGACGTGCTTTTCGTGTCCGGCTGGGACCACGCTGATGACGACGGCAGTGATGGACTTGCCGGTACCAGACCCGACGTTTTAGCTTTTTTGAGCTTGAGGGTGTGAGGAATTGAATGTTTTGGTTGGCCAATCGAGCTAAGGTGTTGGATGGAGGATGAATCCATGTCGAAATGATTGTAATCATGATTGATACATCCACCTTCTTTCGGCGTTCCACCCGATGTCGCAGTCTCACATGAATGGCCATTGTGAAGCCGGGATATAAATACTTCGCTAAGAGGCCGAGAAGGCAGCAAAATCACTGCGTTTGAAGAACCTTAGAGGGCACACCTGGGTTGTGGCCTCGGGAATTATTGCTGCATTTCTCGATAGCGTAGTTTGTTGGTAAATTTACCATCGCAGCACGACGCAATATAATGCAGACGGGTCAACAATCGTATCATACCCAAAACGTCGCAATCTTCTCCTTTACTTACCAACATGTTACCGTCAGCATGGGTAAAGCACCATAGAATCGCAGCAAGCTCATCCTAGATCTCCAAGATACTCCACCGTCTGCTCTATTGGTTTGAAGCGGTTAGCCACCTGCCCTACGCCAGAATAAAACGCAGTTCACCCCTTCTTCATTCTTCGTGACAGCTTCTTTCTTTGCCTCCGTCATGATGCCCTTGATGCTGTCGTTGTTCCTTAACAGGATAACATGCTCCCTTTTTGTTGGAAGCTTTGGTATATAGTGGGTTTAGTACGTCTTTAGATATTGAATGACGTGAATAAGAAGGATTTCCTCGTGATCAGATCACATCATCGTCTCCGTAGCTGATTGACGAAGCGGACGATTCAAGCAAACGGAAGATTTTATATCTTTTTAGGATCCCACCTCTTCCAACGGTTTTCCGCGAAGCGGAAGATGTATCGAGGTATCTATCGTAAGGCACAAAGTAACAACAACAGGACTCCAAAATGTGCCCTCAAAATAGTTTGATGGCAAATTTGGAATCCTACTATTATTGCGGTCGGTACAGGATGATGAGCTGAAATGTAGGTCAGAAATGCTTGTGAATGATTCTCAGCGTCGCTGTGGCCACGCATCAGCTGCGAGCTTCGATTCGTTATTTTGCACGCATTATAGACTCTATTATGGAAAACACTTCAAATTCAGAGACACTTTGGCCGAGTGGTTAAGGCGATTGACGTTAGTCGATGAGGCCTATAGTTATCATTCTTTGCTGACAATAATAAAAGTAGAATTATAAACCATTACTATCAATTTCTTTCGGGAGCACAGGTTCGAGTCCTGTAGGTGTCGTTATCTTTTGCCAATTCGTACCGTGATTTTGGCTTCATCAGGTGTTGAGCAAGCGACAGGATGGTGCAGCGCACCCGCGTGAGAGGCCGAGGCACATTTTCTGCATAGCCTGACGATGTGCGTAGTGGAGTTTGATAGCCCGTTACTAATTTACACTTGAGGAGACCCTGCACTTCTTGGTATTCTCCGACCGTGTTTACGCTTCAGAGACAGCCGATCATTGGTGATGGGCCAAGGTGGGGAAGTTTCAATTTATTCGCCGCCAGAGCGGGCCAGCCCCACTTAACATACAAATAGCAATGCCTCCCTTCTGTAGAGCTACTCATCGATATATATAAGCAGGCAGCAGTGACCATTCGTGAATTAGTCATTCAGGAACTCCTCAACAGCGTCGGTGAACATGTCGAACTTCCCATCCCTCCAGCCGGCCATGACCGTCCTGGTAAGCTCGCCGCTACTACATTGCAAGACAGAGTAACTTGTATGTTCACGCCGTTGACCGAATCAAGGTTGAATTAGGCGGCGTCACCCCCATTGGTACACTCGGTCACTCCCTTCCAATATCCATCACCCCCGGTTTACCCCCCCAGGCTCCGCCTCCAGAGGCACACCCCTCAACATCGCAGCCTTGACCGGCGGCAGCATCAAGTCCGAATCCGGCTTCTCCCCAGCCATCGACGCTCAGCTCGAGGGCGTCGGCGCTGACTACATCCACAACGATCCGAGTGGGACACACATGCGACTCAACGCCCATGGGGCCGCCAAGTAGGTCGTTGGACATGGGGGGAGAAGGTAGCTGATGTTTAATCCAGGGATATAAACAGCGGCGGCTTGGTGTACATGAATTATACAGGTATTATCAACATCACGCCTGCTTTGGGTGCAATCCTGGGTGGAAGCCCGGATGCTAAGTCGACGCCTTTTGGTGACTCTTGTGAGTATACCCCGTCTCTCTGTCCGGCTCTTCCAATGGCTGACTATCTGTTCTTGATCAGTCATCGAAATGCGCTTCGAGACCGGAGACGAGAAGCTGAAGGATCTCGAGACGAGTACCTTCGTAGGCGCGGGAAGATTCATAGTTGAGCAGGGCAAGCCGGTCGTCGTTGAGTATAAGCTCAGCAAGGTCGTCAAGGGCAATTAAAAGCCGGAGGCAAGCCTCTCATTTTCGCGCTGTCAGGTTGGGATGTGGAGTAGCTGGAGCATCAATACCGAGAAGACCTTTCATCCCAGTAGCCCGGAATCTTCCCGTCCATCACTTTCAAGCCCAATCTTCTGCTTCATCCTCCTTCTAGTGAATGGCTTTCTCGCCCAACTCGTCAGATCATGCCATCTGAATCCTCTTGCCCTCTTGTACTGCCTTTTACCAGTTGCCAACCATCCCCTCCACCTCAAGCTGCTCCACGTCCGTATCCAAACCAATACCCATCCCAGCCCGATCAAGGCAAAGGTGCTCACCACCGACACCACGACACTCAGAAATGTAACAGTGCTGACCGCGCATCCAAACTCATTCCCTCTAAGCTCCCATCGTTCAGCGCGCAATGGGCAGATATTAGTCTTGTAGATAGGCGTGAGAAGGGGCCAGGTCGCAGGATTGGGTACGCAGGTAGATGACTGGGATTTTCAGCGACGGGAAATAAAGGGTGTGCGAGAGGGTAGACTGACAATTGGACACCAGCTGCAGTGGTACTTCGCCTTCAGGCAGGAGGAGCAGTCTTGGAGTCGCCAGCAATGGGGCAGGAGAATATTTGGGTCGCGAGGGTCATGGCCCCGCTGCCGGGGGATGGAGGTCACATTGAGTGTCAGAGGGTGCTGCTGCTCAGGAATTGATGTAAGCATATCTAGTGGGGTCCTTGTGTTTGTGATACAAGAGCATGAATGGAAGACTTTATACGTACCCGAAACGGAGATATTTGCCGAGACTAAAAAGTTGAATATAATTTAGTCGTTGACCGACTTATTACATCTAGGTCTGAGTTTATATTTCATTAACAAACTCATTGTACTCTGAAAATCCTGTTGGTATATGGCCTAGCGCCTTAGCATATCGGTAGATAGCTCCCACAGTATAGACCTTCTGAACGAACAATAATACACCCCATTCAGAATTCCAACAAATCTACCGGATACCGAATCTCAACTAAGGTCTCATCGATGATGACGACACTCGTGTAACTACCATTTGAGCTACACTGCCAAATCGACTCTGAACATGTGAACACAAAAGACGCTACGAATCTCGTGAGGCTCTCCTCGAGCACCTTATATCACCTGTCACCAAATTCAATGTGAAATCGACACCATGTATTATGCCGGAAACGACTGCGAATTGTCGCGCCCAACTTTTGCATTTACCGGACCTAGGGTCAACGTGATTTCCACTCGTATCAGCCCCTGGGTGAACGTGGACGTACAAGCAGGACCGTTTGAAAACATTCAGCATCTGACGCTTGAATTACAATTCTACAATAGGCCTACTAAGAGACCAGGTACAGATGTACTCGTATGTGATATTGATACACGTCATAGTTATCTCATCTATATCATGCAAGCTTTGTAAACAGCCAAGATATGATTCAAAAGCCCTGTACTCAGATGTTTGATGATACTCGATGGGACAAAATTGGGACGACGCCGCCGCACTGGTATAAATATTGTTCCTGGGATCCTGACACGCAGGTGAAGGGAATTTTACGTCCGAAATTAAATGTGGAGCTTGTAAAAGATGGAAGATTCGCAAGCTTGTGATTGAAGCCCGGGCTTCGGTTCGGCGCTCCACGGTTGATATAACACCGAAATGAGGGACCTTATTTATCATTAGTGATATTATGAGCAGTCTGCCGATATAATCATTGAGTATATTATATTTATTGTGGGTAGCAAAATCTCGTGACATTTCGATGACACCAGCAATGACGAACCAGTCAAAACATGGTCAAGCTACCCATATCTATCATGGGATAGATCATCCATAGCCCATTGCCAGCTGCCGGCAAGGCCACGGGGGGCTGTACTCGCCAGAAATGATCAACAAAGAAGAAATCACCAGCCTGGCAATATCAGTCAACTGCAAACTGAGCTCTGCTGTCACGCGAACTCAGCCTGACATTAGATGATTACAGCCGCTGGCCCAGTGGATTTAGATCGCCCTGCCGATTTCTGCAAATCGGATCTCGCACAGGAACCTCGCCTGCTAATTGACGGCGTCGATGCTGCATCAGGCAAGCAGTGGTGCTCCTCTCCTGTCGCTCCTCCTTCTCCTCCTTGATCTTCACTCTTCGCTCTCGAACTCCGTCGGCTATGCGAAGACACCGAAGCAGCCCCAGGCGTGTAGTATCCCTCTTCTCCCGACTGAACACAATCTTCCTCATGCACGCTACTAAGTCTCCGCGACGACGACGACGACGTGCTACTGCCGCCAGTCCCACTACTCCCCCCCTTTCCTTCGCTACTTCCACTTTCAGACCTTGGTGATCGAGGAGGCACATCGATGATCACAGGACTTGCGCGACCCGTGACCTCGGTGGCCATGAGCACCTGTGGAAGCTCGAAACTGCCTCTATCCGTCAATTCGACGCGAGGAGGTTCCGGGTCAATTCTGCCAAAGAAGCTCTGGCTTTCCTTCTCAGCTTCCTCTTTGCCGAGATTGATGCTTTGGCTCGACGTGTTGGAGTTGGATCCTCTCGTCATATCTGTATTCAATTCTGTGCCATCTTCTTCGTGCCTTTCCTTATTCTTCCGTTTGCGCTTTACGACAAGCCACCAGACCAGCAGAGCCAAACCACCGAGTATAGCAATAGCGCCGAATGTTCCGAGCAGAGCGTTCCTGCATCCGAGGCCGCATTTGGCCCTATGGCTGGCTGCTCCCAACCCTTTCTCTTTGTAACCATGTCCCGGGCTGCTTCCCACTACTGGCAGATGGCCGTGATCATGGTGCGGCTGCTTGTACTCGGGCTTCCTTGGTTTTGGCTTGTACCCGGGAATGAGGGTTGACAGGTCTCCGATCTTGGGGAACTTCTTCGGTCCGGACTTTGGTTTTGGTGGGCTTGATTTGGCTGCCGGCGGAGGAATAGGCAGGGTACTCGATGTCGGACTCTGTACAGGTACTGCTGGAGGCGCAGCTGGTACAGGTGCTCCAGGTTTCAATGCCGGCTTAGCAGGTAGTGCCGGTGCTGACTTAAGTGCAGCAGGCTCCGCAGGTGCAGGTGCTGCTGGCTTGGGGGCAACCGGCTTTGGGGCGACTGGCTTGGGCACCGGCGGAGATGCTGGTGAGACTGCTACAGGGGCGAGTCTGGGCGGGACGGACAACGACCCTGATGAGTCCATGGACGAAGCGCCTCCAGAGTATTCGCTCCTTCCCCCACCACCGCTGACGCTGGTTCCCCCTCCACCTCTTCTCTTTTCTACAACACCAGTCTCAGGACAGCCATGATAGACCCTTTGTAACAAGATTGGCTCACCATCCGGTCCTCCTGGGTAGAGGTCTTCGCCATGGGGCCAGGCGCTGATCGGTGGTAGTGATATTTTGCCAGTCCCTGGTCCGGCAGGTGGATTTTCAGAGGTAGCATGTTCGATACATGATCGTTGCCCGTGTAGCATTACTTCGTGGCAGGCCGACGTCCGTGGCGACGGTTCTTCCTCGTCGCGGACGGGACCCGTGTCGACTGGTTGCGAGGGATTGCTGTGGAGTGGTCCTCCTCCACTTATCATTGCAGGAAGGTGGGGATGGGGACAGGGATGAGAGCCAACCGATCTGCTGCCATTGGGTAGGAGGACTTTGTCACAGTCAGACTTTGGTGGTTTGATATCTCCGGCTGCGTTGATTCGAGCCATGTTGGCAGTAGTTGTTGCCCTATTCCAGGGACTTCTTGCTCTTCTTTCGCTGTACAGCAGCTGTTGCGAAACCGAGTAGGAAAAATTGATAAAGAGAAAAATTCCGAAGACGTAATCTTTCGGCGACTGTGACCGTTGCCAATTTTCGTGGCTTCCTCTAGAAAAAATTCTGATTGTGGAAACTTAGCAAGCCCAATTCGGATGTGGGCGGATGCTTCGATGGCACTGTACCTGGACACATTTTTAATGAAAAGATTGAATGCCATCGTGCTTCCTAACCTGGTGAATTATTGAAGATAAATATCAGGGCTGTAATGACACCCATGCATTGTCGGATCGATGCAGCGCTTGCGAGTTAGCATCCATACTTTGACATGATTGTGGTTTAGGTTCGAGTAATTGCTATGAATGACAGCGCTCCACACGTCTTGTCCTCCCCCCGTCCCAATCGCAGCATTGCCAGGGACACGGAGGTCTTGAGACTAAGAGGCGATAGTAAGAGATAAGTATACAAGTCGAATCGATGGAAAATTTCTTACGACAATTGGCTACATCATGAAGAGGAATCGAGGCAGCGCACAGACTCAGTACTCGCTATTGACAATCATGGCTACAGGAAAGCACGAAAGCAGACACGATAGTAAAATTATTGAATTTTATGCATGGCATTGCCCAAAGCAATGTGATATTCCATTTAGGTATCTAAGCTTGTAAGCTTGTTGCAAAGTCACATCTGAGCACCACTTTCTATACCATACGCCTTTTCCAGACACCGAAACCCCTTCATGAGTTTATACAGCCCATCCCGGACGCGAAGCGAGTGTATCATTATTCATATATACCACACTCATCTCTCGTCTTCCTCTATCGTCTCATCTCATCTCGGCTTGGCTCGCTCTTACTTCTCTTCATCTCATCTCATCCCCATCATCGTCTGCTCCCTCTCTCGAGTCTACCATATCCCCATCTCCTTCGGCTTCTCCCTCAACTTCTCCGCCCGCTTCTCAGCGGCTTTCTTCTGAGCTAGTATTTGTGGTACGCTACGTGCGAAATGTGTGGCGCCATCTTTGACGTTGTAGGTTTCTGGGTCGGCGACAGGAGCGGCGAGGGTTGTTGTGGAGAGGGTGAGGAGGAGGGTGCAGAGGAGGGCTGTGGTACGCATTGTGGGTGTGTGGTGGTCTGGAGGAGTGGTGGATTGGGAGTTGTGGGATGGAGTTGGGTTGGAACCTTGGTGGAGGGTTTGAGATGAAAGGTTGCGGCACCGGGCCGATGGATGTTGGCTTTGGGATGAGGTGGAATGGATCGTTGGTTTGAGGGATCAGCTGTTGCAGTTCCTCTTGGTCGTAGGTGAGAGTATTGGGAAATCAAGGGCCGTCAAGTTGATAGTAGACAAGTATTGCGTTGTCGTTCCAGCGACGATGTTGTGACGAATGTTATGACGGTTACAGTGACGAATGCCTTGGGAATGTGAAAAGTCTGGTCATAGTGGGGTACTTATTGCCAACTGTCAGCCGTTGAAGGATCCTGACCATTCCATAGCACAGCGTCCTACAACTGAAACCACGTTGGCCGCAGATCAAGCCCAATTGGTGGAGCCTACACCACACTATGGCACACTGAGATAATCTTAGGACTTTTGCCTGCCAAGATGCAGGCCAAAGTTGGCGATGCAGGGCACAGTCCGGGCGGCTAGGCTTGATTGGTGAGATAGTCCCTGAGGCTAGCCCCTTTGCGGTACTGGGATGCACGCGCCGCTGGCTGAGACGTTTGAGGCTGACAGGGATGGTGAAACTTGGTGCGCTGCGAAGTGTTTGGCTTGGTGGCTATATTTGGAGGTTTTGTCGAATCTGTCCAGGTCTTCTCGGCTTTGTTGCTCGCTCTTTGTCTGAGGGTTTGTGGTGGGGCTTCCGGGTCTGGCTCTTGTAGACTTTGGAGTTGGACTGGTCTGACGCATTGGTTTTGCCAGGCGGCTTTACGAGACTTGGATGTAGCCCTCCCGCATCCTTGTTCATGATGTCGATATCTATTTTGACTTGATTCTTTGTGAAGGGTTCGCCATAGGCGGGATTGCAACGTCAAATTGGGCGACTTGATATTAGAGTGGACAGACTGAATAGTATCGAGAAATAAGCTAGGTGGAGCCTAATCGATTCGAGGTCGCACTTTGTGTCACATACGAAGCATGTGAAGTCCATCTTGTCCGTATATTTAAAGGTCAAAAGTTCTCTGTACATAGAGCCGTGAAAGCGTTGTCCACACCAGCTGGCCGAACAATAAAAGGTGTTCATGCTCCAGCGAAGTCAACTACCAGATCTCCTGGCTCTGCCATGGCTGGTGCAAGCCCAATGTATCCTCGCTTATTGTAAAAAAGCTTCTTTGACTAAAAGTCAATGCCAATGTTTCCACATATCTCTGCATCCATTTAATAATGATCCCTCTACTGATGGGACCAGAGGAATTTGAATCTGGTAAATGTTTCTTTTCGGGGACGCAGAGTTCTCCGTCGAGCAGGAAATTGCTTTTCTCCAAGAGATACCAAAGTTCAAGCAAGAGTTTCGACGGGACGAAGTCTTCAAAGATCTGCCCGTCTACCGCTCCTGTCCGCGCGAAGGCAGACATGGCCTTCTCCTTAGTCCCAAAGGAATTGCCATCATGGATGGACTCTATACAGAAATCTCGAAGACTTATTAAAAGCCTCCGCGTAGAGCTGTTCGAATCATAGAGGGCACTTGGCTGGTACCGTGCGTCTTTCTTTTTGTAATTTCCCAGTCTCTTGGATTTGAAGCCTGTTGTGCCATCGTACGCTGTTGCATGCCAGCGTGGCCGAGAATGCTAATATTACCCTGCTCAAGATATTTCGTTGCGAATGTCGTGTAGACTTGACCAATCGACTTCCTATAATCTGAAGCAATCTTAAGGTCTTTGTTGACTGCGAGACTGGATAATGCGTAAAGCCTGTCCCGGGGATCGGAGCAGTCTTTCGCCATGCACATTGCATAGGGAAAAGGTATACCCCACTTCATCTCCTTCATATGGTCGCTATTGGATGCTACAATAGCTTTCACCAGATTATGAGTTGCATTCTCAGGATAGTGCGTTCGGTCCTGGTGGGCATTTCTTAATCCAATTTTAGAAGTTATCAGTGAGTATTTGACCATTTGCCCATCCGAATGACCTCACAAGACGTAGACGTAGAGCTTCAGCGATGTCACGCATAAATATTTTCCACGAATTTATATTCATGATATACATCTTGAATAGCACAGTGGTCGTTTGCTCAAAATCTGCAAAGGTGACCTCACTTGACCCGTAGAACATTGGGATCTCCTGAGCTAGAACGCCTTCCTGGACGACCCATAACCTGTTAAACCATTCTCTGTTGTAAATGCTGCGAAGGGGATCTAGAAGGGTACTGCGCTCAAGATTCCAGTACGCTGCTTCTATTTCTTGTGTAATGCCTTTCCCCTGCGCACCCTGTATGATAATGTCGCTTAAAATTTGTGTGCCATATGTGTCTGAGGCCTTCGCTATCCCTTCGATAGAGCTCATAGCTTGAGCACTCTCCTTATCGCCCTGACTAAGCCATGCAAGCACTCTCAATGCCTTTCGGTAGACGTCGCCCATCATCGCAACCTGGATACCCTTCTCGTCAAGATCTGCCTGATTAATGCTGACAGCATCGGCCCATAGGTACCGCTCTCCATCGTGGTAGCGGAACCTTCTCAGCACCAAAGCTGGATTCTTGGTGATCTTCATATGACCATATGGCGTGAGGAGGGTTTGCGAGAACATGGGATCATCCTATGTGTAGGAGATCGCTTCGCAGGCTGGCTCATCCGTGAGACGGACTTCGATAATTTCCCAGGAAAGATAATCGTCATTGCTATCGGCGGGCCAGAGCTTAATCACTCAAATAGAGTCTTGATAAGGGAGCGAGCTGTATCGGAAAGGCTCGCTCCTGGCAGAGCGTGCGTCCATTTCTTAAATTCTCGAACGTTTTTCAAGTATTGCAATTTGTACGGCTGCAAGATTTGACGCTCGGTAGTACTGTAGAGAGATCATAGGGAGGCATACCTGGCCGTAATCTCTGGGCGAGTCATATGCAGGAGCTCGCGGCCTTGGTAGTGACTGGCTGTCAAGTCACGGGGCTCAGTGAGGTAAGCATTCACCTAGACCAAAATTGAGCACAAGGCTGGAGAGGTTTTTACCTAGCACAAGCACTCGGGTCCATATTTTGGAGCTGCCATTACGCACTTTGTTCCTCATAAGCCTCCTTCCATGACATGAGCCCAGGACTCAAGTAACTGCACAATTGCCTTGGACAGAACTAAGATGACATCCGTACTCCTTAACAGTACAAAATAGCCGTAGGCTTTGGGCATCGACAGGCAAGACAAGAGAAGGGGCTGCGAGCTAGTCAAGAGCGTACTTATCACATGTAATGTGCATAGACTGAAACCCAGTTCCCTTAACGCCATCAGATCTAAAATAATCTGAGCATATGTTCTGAGCATATGATGTTGGAGTGCAGCATTGGCAAGGATAGCGTTGACATTCAGAATGGATGTTGTTATTTAGGAAGGTCTATGGAGTTGAGACTATTTGACCCCCTTGCCAAGAGCCACTAGGCCCAAATCCAACGGATAGTGTACTCTACACGTGCCCCTATGGGCTCAAAGATTGGCTGAGGGATCAGGTGCCCGGCACGACCGTCCAACAATGCCATGCCGGGATGGCTTTGCGGAGAAGATTTGATCGCGTGCTTCAAACATCTCATCCTTCAATTTTGTTATACAAACACCGTTTCCTCGATGTGAAGTCAAAGAAAGCACAGGCTCGAAAGTGATCACAGAAGAACCACGAGAACCCCCCCCATCGTGCCACTCATGCCAAGCCCGCTGGCCTCCGCAACCTTGTAGGGCTGATTGCCAAGGCGTAAACTACCGTGACTAACTCGCAGGTCTTGAGAAGTTGAGAAACATGTCCTGTCGCCTGATCCTTCGGGGTTGAGACGTAGGCTCCAGCTCCTGCGCTCTCTTCACCAGAGATGTGGTATTGATGCTCAAACCCAGACGTGTCCTCGCGTACCAAAGTCCGTGTAGGCGGTGGCCAGACACTCCTCAAGCAAGATGCTTCTACGTTTGCTTGCACTTGCAACTTGCTTGAGCTATGGTAGTACAGCTCCTACAGAGCAGAAGCCTTTGATTGTAAAAGCTATGGAAGATGGAGTTATGGGCGTTGCGTCTGACACAAAGGGTAGGGCGCTGCAGGGAAGATTTCTCCACATCACAGGTAAGTCGTGCCTTTGAGTAAGTGTCTAATATCCTGCTTACGCCGGCCAGATTTTCACCCTGATGAGTACTATTCCTTCTACTCCTCCACCGAGGAAGGCTACGCCTGCCATCGCGGCGATGGTCCAGCCGGGGTTTACGGCGCTGAAACCACAGACTGCGACTCACCGCTTTCCCTCATAAATGCTACATTCGACTGGATAAACCAGAAGCTCAAAGACAAGGTGGACTTTGTGATATGGACCGGCGATTCCGCCCGCCACGATAGTGACGAGAGCCTCCCTCGGACAGAGAAAGAAGTCGTCAGCCTGAACGAGATGCTCGTTAGCAAGTTCACAGAGGTGTTTGGGAAGGACGATAAAATCAACGATACGGACCCCACGAACGACTTCACGATACCTATCGTCCCCAACTTTGGTAACAACGATATTATGCCCCATAACATCTTCGAACCTGGACCCAACAAATGGACGAAGAAATACGCGACCGTGTGGGAGAAGCTCATACCAGAGGAACAGAGACACGGCTTCATACGAGGAGGCTGGTTTAGCGTCGAAGTCATTCCGAGTAAGCTGACAGTCTTCAGTCTAAATACTCTCTACTTCTTCGACTCCAATACTGCCGTGGACGGCTGCGCAAGCAAGTCTGAGCCTGGGTATGAGCAGATGGAGTGGTTGCGAATACAGCTGCAATTTATAAGGCAGAGGGGCATGAAAGCCATGTTAATGGGCCATGTGCCACCGGCGAGGACCGAAAGCAAGCAAAGTTGGGACGAGACTTGTTGGCAAAAGTATACGCTGTGGATGCGGCAATATCGTGATGTGATTGTGGGGAGTGTCTATGGGCATATGAATATCGATCACTTCATGCTACAGGATTTCGGAGACATTAGTAAGAATACGTTGAAGGGAAAAGCCCTCAGTGCGGAATTGGAGAGGATGTCACTCGGAGATGAGTTGACGATCGAATCCTCCGCGGAATACCTGACTGAATTGCGCGCTGGATGGTCACAGATACCAGATCCGCCAAAGGCAAAAGATAGGTCTGGTCTTGGTTACTGGTACGAATTCATTGGCAGCCTTACCAGGAAGAAACCGAGGAAGACCAAGGAAGACAAATTCCTTGAGAAAATTGGCGGTAAATTTGGCGAGCGGTATGCGCTGACCTTGGTGTCGCCAAGTGTGGTTCCGAACTACTTTCCGACTATGCGCGTCGTGGAATACAATATCACTGGTCTCGAAAACATGCCTTCGACAGCTGCACTAGGCAGTAACAAGCCTGATGTGGAGAATGCTCAGGACGAGTCATACGCCGACAGCGAAGAGGAAATGGAGGAAGACGTTGACATTGAGAAGACGAAACACAAGAAAAAGAAGGGCAAGAAGAACAAAAAGCACAAGAAACCAAGTTTTACCGTACCCAAGCCGCCTTCCAAACGCACTCCACCGGGACCGGCCTACTCACCTCAAACTTTGTCCTGGCTTGGCTACACCCAATACTACGCCAATCTCACCCGCATAAACAACGACTTCATCTCGGACGACGCGGCAGAGAACGAAGGTTGGCACGGCGGCAAACACAAAGGCAAAAAGCCAAAAGAGAAGTCTAGAAAGCATCACAAGAAATTTGAATTTGAGGTCGAGTACACCACTTACAACGATACCGTCTTCGGCCTCAAAGACCTTAGTGTGAGAAGTTATCTCGATTTGGCGGGGCGAATCGGTCAGTACAAGCCCGAAAAGGACGCGGATTGGCTCGATGAAGACACCACGTGGACTGATGAAATCACCGCAAACGAGCACGTCGAAAAAAGTGCAGTCGATAAGGTCATGAGCTGTGACCACACACCCGTATATGAAGGCGAGGACATGATCGAGCTTGAGAAAAACAAAAAGTACAAAAAGCACCACCGAAAACACGAGCATCGGAAGGCTATCAACAAGGTCTGGTTTACGTTTTTAAATCGCGCATATGTGGGCACCAGGGATGATGAAGAGTTGCATGATGAATTTGGTCGGCCATGACCAAGGGAGAGGAAGGGTATATATATTGAGCATTTCTGGGAGCGGTCGTGGGCAAAAAGGAAGGGCATTGGGAATGGTGTTTGAAAGGATGTAGGAGGGATTTTGAGGGGGTCTGATGGCCTAGAGGTCTTTGGTTTTATCCAGCTCACCCCTAAGGGGTTTTTGCCGCTGAAGTAAATTTTTGAACTTCTCCCTTGCATAAGGACCGCGGTTGATGATCTACAACACATGCAGCCGTGTTTGATTGGGTGTGCTATTGACTAGCTCGCATTTTTCTTTTGTGTCCACTGGTGTCTTTCCCAGTCATTTATTCTTGTTATTCTTTGAATACCACTTTTCCTCTATTCTACGCTTCCCATTCAATCACTAATCCTTTCTCGTCATATAAACCAAGGTGACACATGAACAGGACTTTTTCGGAGAAAACCCTCGTGTACCTATTTTCTCACATACATGAAATCTGACGGTGCAGGAACTTCCCCTCCATTATCCCGACTGTCCAATCTCAGGAAAAAACCGACGTTCCTAATCCCAAACCCCCAAGAAAATCTCCCAAACTCCTCGCATAAAAACCCTCCAACCCTCTCATCCTCAGCATCGCCCTTACCCACAGCTCGCAACTACCTTCCCACTTGGAGAACATGCAGATCGCCACTTATACATAAGTATCTATACTCCATCCCCTTCCCCTTCCCCTTACCCATCCCGTTACCCATATCCCATTCACAAAACATCATCTTACATAACGAGAACATGGAAGTGGGCGATACGTCGACGAGACCGTTTGTGTTTGATCACGGATTGGGAAGTTTTGGTGGAGCTTGAAGCTCATGGAGGTGCCTGCGGTGGTTTGATGATGTTGAGGTTGGGAGGGAGGTCTTGGGAGGGGTGAGGGGTGAGGGGAGGAAGGGGGAGGGGAAAGAGGGGGAGGAGGGGAGGAAGGGAGGACGGGAGAGGGAAGGGAGGAAGGGAGGAGGGGAGGGGTTGAAGAGGGGGGGGGGGCAGTGGGCGTTGTACACGTGGGGGGGAAATATGGGGGAGAGGTGGCGGGGTGGTGGGGAGGATAATGAGGGTTTTTGCGGCGCTGAAGGGGATTTTGTGGGGTGCTGAAGCTTATGAATGCGGTGATTTCGTGTAAGGTAACGAAACGTTCGAGAAGATGTGTTTTATTTCATGGAATCAACTTGCCCATCCAAGCCTAAGCCTACACAGGAGGAAGAAGATGTATGTCTGCGTACGGGTGATAAACATAATCTAACGCTACACCTAAAACTTTGCTGAAGTGGATTTACTTCGTTCCCTTTACGGGAACTTCGTCTCGCTGTCGCCGTTATAAGTAGTTGATTCATCATTCCTGAGAGTCGTGTCTCGTCAGTGTGGGACGTCTTCACGAGATCGAAGTTCGCGATACTACAAGGAGGTGAGGAAGCCCTGTAGCTTGTCGGTTAGATGCGCACATCACACCCATCATTTGCTATCCAGCTCCCAGTGAGGATATCGGCATACCAAGAACTACGTCCGCCCTGTCATCCTCCTTGCGTAATCTCCTCCTATCTCGCGGCTTAAGCAACGTCATTCTCCACCCTGAATGTTGAATTAGTCTTGCAAGCAAGGTGTTCTCATCTCAAACGGCAACAGTCTCTCCAACAGCAATCAAGCCCAACTCTTCTCCCCACACTTTCCCCTCCTTCTCGCAAGCCTCCCTAAACCTCCTCGGTGGCTCAGTAACTTCCTCAAAGTACTGGCTAATTCCACCTCGAACTGTCCCGTAATGCATACCAATAGACTTCCGACTTTTCAGGTCCTTGTGCAAGCAAACAGCGTCCTCAGGCGTACAGTGTATGGGAGACATCAAGTGCCTTGGAGAGTACAGTCCAATGGGTAGCAGGCAGAGATCGAAAGGACCGAACGTCTCTCCTATTTCTCGGAATACTGGACAGCAAGGCCTTTCCGACTCATTGACATCTTTTGGTACGTATCTATAACCTGTATCGCCGGCGAAGAATAGCTTTTTGTTTAACCGTTCGAGGGCCGATTGCTGCTCTATTGTTTGGGTCTCCAGAACCCACGAGCACCATAGTGTAGATCCGTGGTCGATAACGCCCCTACCAGAGAAGTGCTGTGAAGGCGTGCAGGTTAGGGTAACAGATCCTACGCCTGTTACGTCGAGCCGGGCTCCTTCCCACCAGTCCATTTCTGTGACATAGTCACTGTCGATGCCAAAGCCGCGAAACCTGGAAGCATTGCCTAGGCCTACCAAAAAATGTGTACCCCCTTTCCCCCTGGTTTGAATTTTCAGTAACGTATCGGAGTCCATGTGGTCATAGTGATCGTGAGAGATGACGACAAGATCTATATCGGGCAGCTCATCGAGCGTGCAAGGGGTTGGAGTGTAGCGTTTTGGACCAGCAAATGACAGTGGACTGGTTCTCTCGGAAAACACAGGATCGAAAAGAACTCTTAATCCTCTACCCGCGGTGGTTTCGGTCTTTGGTGTTTCGATGAGAAAGGTTGCGTGGCCGATCCAGGTGGCTTTTAGCCCGCTTTTGTCGGCGCCCCAATCGGGCTGTTGAATGGCTACTAATTTATCTCGCGGTGGAATTGGCTTGAAGTCGCGATTACGAAGGGATGTTGTAACCATGGTGAGCGCGGAGTGCTGGGTAAAGGACGGCCAAGGGTTGACGAAGGAGGTGGGTGGGTTGCCGACATGGTGGGCAGGTGGGGATGAGCTTGCTTTCTGGGCGAGCTTTGTGATTTTGATGGGAGGGAGGGAAGACATCACGTTCTCCTTCTATCAAGATTTATACAGAGATGAATTTTGATGTCTGAAGCTAAACTAGGCGTAAGTCCTTCTTGCTCGCTTGGGCCGGAGAGGCTGTCACTGCGAATGTCCCTACTATTCACGAGTCGAGACCGATTTGACGTGTCGCCGATGAATTATGCATTTTAGTCTGTGATTGCAGCGAGATTGGCTGCCTTCTCACTGACGGAAATCATCCCAAGTATATAAGGTACTACTATGTAGCGTATGTTCACGTGACGAGCTCGTATTCGCTCCAGAGATCAACCACCTCGCATCGAGTTGCTCCTCGAGCTACAATACTACCGCTATCTACCCATCTCAATGCTTATCCTTAGACTTTCCTCTCTATTAGCATTGAAATCCCATCAGCCAAACTGCGTGAACAGTACGGGCCCGAAATTTGCATTTATCGAACGTAGCTCTGAGGCGGAGAAGGTGGAGTCGCATGCGGACGGAGTCGAGGTAGGCTTCGTAGGCTTCGAGACCGGAGTGGAAGGCGAAGCGTTGGGAGATGTGTGAGACCTTTTTGGCCGGCGCGTTGCTCGAATTCGGGGAAGAAGCGGATTTCTTCTGCGCTAATGGCCTTGAGATTGAAGATGTTGAGTGATTTTGCTCGCTTGAGTGTGCGAATGGTGGGAAGGACTGGAGACAAGTTGGTACTCGCGGTAGCTTTAGTTGATGAAGTTTGCGTAGTTTTCTGGCGCGACGCGGGGGTTTTGGAGAAATATCGAGTTTACGCCGCGCAGGACGATGCGCAGGAATACCATTACGCTGGCTCCTTCGACGTAGGGGTCGCCGGCTGCTTTCTCCCGGAGCGTGCATTAGTCGTTGAATCTCCCACTGGTGCGAAGACCATGTATATTGTCGGAAGCTGAGGTGGTTCAGAGAAGTCAGCTATACCGTGGGCATACCCTAAAACCGCTCTAAACAGTGCGAATATGTATAGAAATTAGCAGGCTCATGAAGTCAGGGTTTGGAAGCCCTCCCAGCTCGAACAAAGTCAGAAGTATCTCATGTCCTGACCCAATAACTCGATGATAACCAGGAAATCAATATGAGTAGAGCAAAAACCGCCATCTACATTGCTTGAGTGGAAGAGTTCAATTAAAGAGAAAGCGCCACGGAATTCGGGTTGAATTTCTGATATCCTCCAAGGGCCATTGGGCGAAGCATGAACTAGGTACATTCAATACAGTCCTGAAGCATATCAGACGTCGCTAATAAACACAGTCTTCCAGCGTGCCCCACTCACCCAGCTCACCCAGCAGTGTACCATTTCCCATTCGGCCCATCATACCCACTGTCCAAGTTCCCTTCCATCCTCCCAGGCACACAATTTCCTGTTCCATTCCAGAGCCCCGCCTGCCCCAATCCGTAATCCTAGCTCGAACTCCCCAAATAAGCATAAGCATCCGCATCATTCGTCGTATCCACCCCAGCAAGCACATTCGCAATACATTCCTAGCGGTCTGCTGATATTCTGCTTTTGGAATATCATTCACTATGACATCGACTGTTTCGGGTAGATGCACCATTTCGTGCAGCATTAGCTTGCCGATGGTTTTTTGCCCGGCGGTGCTGGTGCAGGGGGTGGGATTTGGAGGAAGAGCCAGACCGGCTGCGCAGAGGACTACGGAGGGGACGAAGCCGGGTGGTGGGGTGTTCCCGGCTGCGGCCACGCTCTCTGGAAAGCCGAGTAGCTGGGGGTCACCTGGCTGCGGATTACGGCAGATGTTTGCAGTGTCCTTGCAGAACGCTGCCGCTTGTGGTCCTTGGCCTAGTTGCGCAGCGACGACTGCATCAAAGACGGCGGCAACTTTTGTGGCGGTTTCGATGTTGGGCTGGAAGAAGTAGAAGATTGGGAGATGGGTGAAATTTGCGGCTGCGTTCTTGCCTGCGACTAGTAGGTAGCTGGCGTGAAGAATGGCCGTTGAGATGCTGGTGAATTCCGTGATTTCGCAACCAGATACAGGAAGGAATCGGCTCGCTTTAATACCCGACCATGTTGCTTGTCGTGGTTTGAGGTGAGTACGGGGGTTTTGGGTAGGTATGCAAGTTGAGAGGCCTGCCAAGGTAAGGAAAGCGATCAGAGCTCCAAATAGGACAATCGTAGCGTAGACCTAGCTGTGTAAGAGGCACCATAGCGAAGGTGCCCAGAAAGAACATTATTCATAACCCTTTGCAAAGCCATTCCGTGGATATTTCGCGAGCCTTGTCGCGTAAGGGTTGGCTTTGGTTTTGCCACTGGCAGAATTAGCGTATGCAGAAAGCTGCGGAATCCTTGGCACTTTTTTTTTTTTTTTTTGCACTCCCCCATACATACAAACCTAAGTCTACAAACAACGCTTTTATTATATCAACCTTATATAAGTAGATAGCTTGATTTCAGGCGATTCTAACGCCGTGAAATAAACCTAATCAATTTATTAATACGGAATTTATTAAAGGTTGAAGTTTACAGCCAAAATTCTAGAAATTAGGCGTAGAAATTAGGCTTTCTACACTAATTCTTTAGCTCCTTTCCGTTCTGAAGCCCCACGTACCCCACTAAGTCTACTACCAATCTTTAAAGCCTTATAACATATGAAGGATCTATCGAGATAAGTTATTTCCTACGGCGTTAGAACTCCGTTTAGTAGAGTTATCTACTGATATAAAGTTGATATCTCAGAAGCTTTATTCGTGGACTTGGTGGGGCATGTAGCGCGCAAAAAAAAAAAAAAAAAGGTGCCAAGGATTCCGCAGCTTTCTGCATACGCTAAAAGTTTTAAAATATACCCGGGTTTGGAAGCGACCAGAAGTTAGCCTCAAACCAAGCAGCACAGCTACCTCAATGGTAGTTGACGCGTAGTGGAGCCATGACTTCGCTCTACCCGCGCAAGCAGGTCGTTTCAGGACTATCGCAGGTAGAGTGAGCGACCACTCAGTTCAGTCGCAGAGAAGCTGAGAACAAAGTCGAGAGACTGATTGGCTGCCTTGTCCCATTTCCTGGCAAGATACTAGTTTTAGCATATCACCAAAGGATGTAAGGTTTCCTTGCTAAGTGTGCATCAAGTTGCTTTGCAGGCAAGCTCTCACATTACGTGCCAATTGCGAGGCCCACAAAGCCCGAAAATCGTAGTAGACGAATCTCGTAGAATAGAAAACCTATCTATTAGCGCTTAAATTGAATGCTAATCAATTGATTGGTCATCAAGTTCAGACAAGATACCTTATTGATGGTGTCAATCGGAAGTGTTCTGTGTCGATTGAATTGCAGTGGCATCAACGACTGTCACTTGTTTTCACATCAACTCGGCTGACTGTGTCCTTTGGTTGCTCAAGATTATCAACTCAATTGCTAGGACATGAGATCCTAGCATCTTTTCATTGCGGCACCAGTGGTCCAGAGCATTAGTGGTATAGAGCACTCTCCAAGCGCAGTCAACGGGCAACAGATCTTGATTCATAGCCACCTATGGGTAAGGAACCAAGGCCACATGGTTAGTAGTCCCGGTATCTGAAGCCATTAGGTACTGTCAACCAAGAGTAAAAACGGATGACGACACACTGCTCGAGATGTAATCATTTCAGTCCATCGAACAATGCACAAGGTATACACTTCAATCGCCTCAGATTCACCTGTCTTCCCTGCCATCACTCAACAGCCTTTCTCGTTCCCAATCAGGCCCACTTTCAGCCTTCGAGTCGGTTGCAACGGATGCGCGAGACAATGCCGAAGCCACTGGCACAATGAGACAGACCACAATTGCGGCTACTGCGAGGATACCAAAGATGACGACCGCTGTGAACGCAATCGTAATGAGATCCAAATTCCCATCTGACACGTTCACATGACCAATATCACCCCTTGCAACCTCACTCCCATAGGATTCTCCATCTAACAGTTTATCCTTCAATCCGGACGGCATGGAAGGGCCAGTCTCATTCGCCCTGATTCTTTCGTACCTTACGGCTTGGGGGACAATCTGCCACCACTCGAGTGTTCCCGTCGTTGTGATTGATACTCCTGCTCATCAAGGTATCTCCCAAGCCTCGCAGCCCAAGGCCTACCGAGCCCTTTGCCCGTGGTATCTGTGTCTTCAACAAGAACAGCTCAATCAGGCTAATATTCAACCACGGCATTTCCCACCCCTCTATCTTATAGTAAGTGTGGCGAATCGAATACGGGTCATGTTCCAGCCATATGCAATGGGTATGGGGTTCGCATCCGCCCATCCAAGCAGATCTATAGTGCTGTAGACGTTCGGCGCGTCAAGACAATTCTCGATACTAAACCTCGAGGGTACAGGTAGGGCAGCATGGTTGGGTGCTCTGCGCGTCGAGACCTGGAGGGCCCCAGAGGTAGGATAGGCTGTGTCGTCATTGAGGAGAATACGGGAAGGGTAAAGGCTGATGGTGAAATGGTAAACCTGCGCGTGATAGAATTATCAGCAAAGCCTTCGCGCGGACATTAGACGTACCAGAGTAGTTGCATTGGTGTTCCACGGGTAATTGTAGACGGGGAAGCCGGCGCAGTCGAGTTGGGGGACTATACCAGTAGAAGAAAATATTACGCCGTGAGAGTGTAATCGAGAGGATCAACGATATAGTCTAGGCCGTAAGTAGAGGGCAAGCAGGCAGCAGTAGTGACCGTCGCCAGAACTAAGTACAACAGGCGAAAATACGTTGGTTCTATGGTCCTTCCTGCTCAAGGACTATCGTGAAAGGCAAGTCAAGTCAATAGCCTGAAGCATATCGCTATAAACCTGATTTAGATGAGCAATGCCACACGTTTTCTCATCCAAAGGGTCAGAGGTGAGACGTCAGGAACAGCGGATGTCATAGGAACGCCTTGGGTGAGAAGGACTACGGCGGTGCCGGGCAGGCAGTTTTATGACCATGGCAGTACCTGAGCGTGCACGGTAAAGCGGTAAGTGTCGAGTGGCGCCTCTTTTGGCCGCTCGAACATTGCTGAGTGACACGCAACGCCATCGATATTGTGTTGTTGCCCAGAAGGCATAGGAGGGATGGCAGCATTTGGTCCTGTATCTTAAAGTACCCTCTCTATTATGGATCCAACGGTATTAGACCCAAAACCTTGCGCTGTAGGACGCAGGCGGTGCTCAAAATAATAACCTCGCGCCAATCAGATTAGATCGACGACGACAAGACTTATGCCCAGATACTCTATCACTAAGTTGTAGAACGGGCTATAATCCATATTCATCTAAGCAACTTCGTATTCGTAGAAGCTCATTCTACAGCTTTAGATGGGTCGGAATTTGGAGGGTTTTCTCTTCAGGGCTGGCTCTGGAGATTCGATGTTGGATCCATATAATTCCTGATGATTTGTCCTCTCCGTACGGTTTCAAAGAGTTCTACCAGGAATCCTTATCTTCCACAATCTTGCAGTTAGCTCTCGTACAGCGTAGCAAAAGATCGTAATGCCTCCAAGCTATTGTGGCCATTGACAACGGTCGCTTTTTCTTGGTCTCAAAACTTTCACCACATTGTCCTTACTGTTTCTCTAAACTTTGTCTACAATCCTTTTCATTCTTGGGACACCGTTGGAAATCAGCCTCAGCCCTACTATGCTTGGCATGTACCGTAAGTAGCAGCAAACCTCCATAGATAAACAACCACTCGTTCCTCCCATTCCAACAGGCACTGCCTTGTCTGGCGTTACAAGAACGTGAGTGTTGTCACTGCTCGAGCATATTATTGGTCTCACAACAATGATAGCTTTGATGGTCCCACACCCACGGCTTGCCACCGCTATAGAACGAGTCGCAACCGCGCGAGAAAGACAAAGACAACCCTTCCGAGGACCAAAACTCCTTATCTTTAAATGTGGCTCTCGCTTAGCGGCTGCCTTGGCTACTCTATAATTCTCTGTCCTTGCCCAGAAAGTTACCATAATCCTTTCCAAGCACACCGCATCCGACCGCATCCAAACATCTTCACATCTTACCATCAAAATGCGTTTTCAAACTCTTATCACCCTGGTATCCTTGACCGGCGCCCTTGCCATACCTTCTCTCGATCACACAACGCTCGAAGCTCGTGTGTAGTTGGGGGATGTAGGTTGGATCCAAGCCTACCACGACAACGGCTGTACAGATGACCCTTTGGAAGACAGAGCTCAAATCGGAGAGTTCGAAGGACAAAATGGCTACGTCAGTGGACCGGTCCATCGTCTCGTTCCATTGCCATCAATCATGGCACCAGCAACAAGCATTCTAGCAAGGCTCAATTCTTTTGCATTCCCGACTGCAAGAATCCGTGGGGGAATCCTATCGTGGAAAAACCCAATGTGAATCCTTGCTTCCAGGCCTCCGACTGGTGCAATAGCGGACCTCAATGCGACCATGACGATCTCACTATACTGAGCGTCAATACTATAGAACAGATGTAGAATCGGGACCTAAATCGAGGTCAAAGCAGTCGAGCCTGTAAAGGCTGGAATCAGTAGTGTGAACTTATCAGTGTAAGACATCGGCCTATAGCGACATTACATTCATGTTCAACATGACGTGATTGAATGACTCTTTTTGCTTGTTATGTGGTTTGTATCGGCACGCCATTCCCAGTCAATGAGTGACAGAATTTCATCACACTAAGCATGCCCATCATGTTTGCGGTGAATGAAGTCAACTTGCATTCAATATTGTTTTGCTTTGTTCCCCACAAGTGAGCTATACCAAGTCCGTCGAGCGAGGAATGTGGAAACTTTAAGCCGCCGCGTCACAAAGCCACTACAAGTTGAAGAAGGCGCACATATGTAAGACCATGTTCATCTTTCTTCTCGTTACTGACGCTTGACATGGATGCAAAGACCCGAAATAAATACTCGGCCTTCTTAGAGGAGGACTGGGCAAAGCTCGGCTACCTCGCGACTCCAGGCTCTAATGAGTATGGCTTAGGCTTGACAAACGCCAAACATCCCATTTTTCAATACACCAACGTTGCAAGACCGAATACCGACCAACCTATATGGCTGCAATACTCAATAGACAATTACGAATTGCTCTGCGCCGAAATTGATCCAATCCTCCGACTGGCATCTTTAATGCTGGAAAGTACAGCCAGTCTCGATTTCCTCTACGACGTCATCTACAACCCACGCCACGATCCTATAGAACCCGTTGAATTCAGTGGCTATGCAGTCCTTGAGATCGAGCCCACAGAGTCGAATAAGGTCAGACGCAGTATGGCCAAGGAAGCCTTAAACAAGCTGTCAGAGTCGATTGTCTTTCTTGTCGAGACGCCAAAGGATGATCCTGAAAAAGACTCCCACTGCAATACTGTACCTTCGCTGGGAATACAATCGTACGGCATCAACATCGCAGACGACGCAGACTCACCAAAAGGCATTGGCTCGATGATTCGAATAAACAAGAGTTACCTCGTCAAGCTTACGAGGCTTCTGGCTCGGGAAGGCAACAACACATCACAGATACTCACCCTGCAATTCAAAATCGCCACTCTCATCTGCCACGAGATCGCCCACGCAGTAGGCCACGCAGCCAATCTAGGCCTACTTCTCGATTCGATCATGGAGTCCACATTTCAGAATTTGGCTAAAATGGAAAGCTTGGAGCGGACCAAAGAGCGAGTCGGCACTAACGAACCTTTCTATGGAGAGGATGCTGTCGCTGAGCTCGGCTACTGCTGGGAGACCGCAGTCCTAGGCGGCACTGTGCAATGGGCACACCAAGTCGAACACCCTTTATTCTTCAGCAAATGGCCCTCTTTCCTCACCGAGGGCGACTACCCTCGCCGCGCCGGCTACAAGCGAACAGCAACGCAATACGTTGTCCCAATGCACTACCTCCGCAACCTTCACCGGCAAGATTTCTGGGAGAATGTTCAAGAGGGTGATACTACAGCGCTACACATCAAGAAAACGTTTGGTATTCGGGTCACCAACCAAGATGCGTCGGTCTTTGACTCCCTTGGCTTCTCGACTGCGACGAGCGAGGATGATTATACTGAGATGCCAGATTCGTTTCGCATTGCGAGGGATGAGGAGAGTGGTCCTTCCGCGTCCAGGGCCAATGAGACGCTCAGCGAGAGAGTGGATAGGATTGCTGAAAAGAGGAAAAGCCTAAGGCAGGGGAAATTGCACATTGCGAACCAGGTCAATACGAATGCTAAGAAGAAGCTACAAAAACCGAGGAAGGATAACAGAGAGGTAGAGGGAGAAGATACATGGTAACCGGTAGGCCATGTCACCTTCGCTCGATTGTCAGCTGTTTCTTCTCGTTGCTAGCATGGGACAAAGGATGTCTGTTTTTCTGCATGGCTGCTGGTATTTGGCGTTAGCCAGGATGCAATGTCTCGCGTGACTTTGCACTAGGATTGCCAGTTGTGCGTACAGCAAATATTGTGTTGTCAAAAGCAAACTAATGCCGTCAAAAGTAGAGGCAGACATCAGTATAAGAACATAGCGTGACCTTGTCGGGCAAACGTCCTCAGGCCAACTTTCAAAGAATAAAAGCAGCCAGCGTTGTGGGGAATGGCTTTTCAGCGCCACTGATTTCAGGTCGCTGTCTAAGGCCGAACACATACATGACACCTGGCTCTTGGCACCGTCTTAGATTCTGTGACGGCTCACTTGTCTAAACTCTGCTCACCTGTCTATTTTCTCAGCCACCCGGCCCAGATAGAATAGCGGAATTATGCGTAGCGATACGTGCAAACCCGGGAACCTCTTCGCGTGTCTTTAAGCACTGACAATGGACAACAATACTAGAGACGCATTCTCGACTCTCCAGGAGCAAGACGTACGTACAATCCTTCCACCATGGCTTTATACCAAATTTGAGCCACAATATATGTATCAACGCTTCCAAAACACACTCTTTGAATTCGAAGACTCCCCTAACAGAGAGAAAGAGACTAACTTTAACACGTGTAGCGGAAGGATCATTGCGACATCAACCCCGAAGAAGACACAAGATACGCCTCACTGGACGGTCCAATCCATCCAAGATTCATAAATTATCTAGATGTTCTGCTGGAGTTATACAAAGATCCCGAAAAGAACAAGCTCTAGATACGCAGCCTCCGATTCAGCCTTACCGTTACCAACTGCCATGAGCTGGCCCATTCAATCAACTTTGCCGTCTACACGACTTCATACTGGCGATTTGTCGAAAGAGGTCTCTGGGCAGCTGACAAAGTCCTTTATCCCTCTCACTAGTAGAGGGCTCGTTTTAGGGCTGACTCCCGCCGCCAAGCTAAACGAACCCTATTACCACCAGTCGAAGGAGCCATTTTGGGAGAATCACCGTTCGGCCGAGTGGGGTCACTGTTGGGAGAACGCTGAATTCGGCGGACGCATTTCGCAAAACCTCGGGAACCATGACAGTCCTCTGATTGTCTCTGAATGGCCTTCTTTCAGACACCGATATCCAGAAGTGTAACCTTGGAAGGGTCGCTTTCCAGCATGTACCGTCGAGTACCTAATATCAACCAAGTACTTGAGAAATATCCAATCGCGGACATACTGGAAATGCGTGGCTAGCCTCCGACCGAGTGGCTCAGCGTTCCCGGTACGAAAGGCCGTTGGGATCCGATTCGATCACATTGGAGAACTCATCGATCAAAATTGGGCGCCACCAAAAGAGGAAACGCACACACCGGACAATGTCGGGTTGAGATGGATTTCAAGGGGGAAGAAGACTATATTACAACCTTGGTGAGTGGGATGAATACCCATCTTTTGACAGTCGAGACTGCAATTCACCTAGCACAACCGGGAGCTAGTTGAACGTCGACCGTCGTTGGCCGTATCTTCTACACCCTCAACTTTCGCTTTTATAGGTACTACCTTGGGACGTTGGGCGCTTACCTTTCGAAGTGACCGCTTACTGGTGTCGCCGAATCTTTAATATTACTAGAATCCACATTTTTTTCACTGCATTCATCACCTCTATCAATAAGTGCCGCTTAAGCTCCCTTCTCAACAATACTCGAAGAGCTGCGATTTCTCTAGAGTCTTTGCTCAATCCTTAGAAACCTTGAAAACACATGAACATAGATGGCGGCACTCAAAACCATGCCATTTAATTCAGTGGACTAAATCGACGCAATGTATCTTCGGGGCCGATTGGGAGGCGGCTTTGATCCGGAACTTTGTATTTTAATCTTGGCTTAGCTTCCTTTCTTTGCTTAGAGTGTGTTACGATGACACTATATCATAAATAAAAACAACAAACCATACCTTTCTTCCGACACCGAACCTTCAATACCCTTCAGCTCTTCAAGATGAACGCTGAGACAAGAAATCAGTATCCGACAATCAGACCTGAGCAATGGCAGCAGCTTGGGTATCTAGACTCAGACAGTCTAGGACCATCCACTCTATCTAAAGATGTCCACCCTTTGCTATCGTTCAGTTGGAGGGGCCGCGAAAAGTGGGACTGCCAACACTCTGGTCTGACAGAGGAAAGAACGCATGAGCTACTTCTACCAGGTCTCCGCCTGGTATCGGAATTCATGTTGAGCCCACCTGGCATTGCTCACTTCCACGCTATCTTCTACGGTCATCGCCAGGAGCTGAGGGATCTCACCACCCAGCTTGGCGGCAAACACAAACAATACTCCTTCCACCCTCTCGAAGGCCTAGACCCGAACACGGCAAGAGAAGAGGTCACAACTGCATTGATGCGTCTCGAAAGAGTCATTGAGTTTGAATTTGCGGATCGGTCCACGGATACCATCTTCAGGACAGGTGGTGCTCGAGCAATGACAAGGGCAACGAGGAATATCGAGGAAATCAATATACTTGAGGATGAACGCTGCCGAGGTATCGCCTCAAGAATTACGATAGACCCAAGATTCGTGGCAGCTCTCGAAGAGGCTCATAGTCGACTTGACAATACTGGCTATGTCCTGAGCGTCAATTTCAACTTTGCCAAGAATACATATCACGAGCTGCAGCATGTTGCGGCACTTGCAGTCAACTCGGACGTGTTGAGTCAGTTGAAACAAATGCAGTCCATGAGCCTCCAACAAAGATTAGCTCTAGGACCCTTGGAGTCTCCTGAGCCATACCTCGAAGGCCAACAAATTGCGGAGTTGGGATGCAGCGGCGAGCAACTTATGTTCGGCGGCAAGATCGACTGGGAGTTCGGCAACGTAGATGCTCCGACATGGATCTACGACTGGCCTAGTTTACTCAATGTCGAAGAATTTCAACGAGGGCCAGGGCCTGAAATGACAGCAAAGAGATATCTTGTGTCAATGAGGTACATGCGTCGTGTACAACAACAAGCCTTTGTAAGTCCCCCTTTCTAGCTATTTCATATCCTTTCATATCTATCTTTCCGTCATTCAATTTGATTTGACAGTAGCAAACGCTCATGCTTCCCGATCTTGCACCAACGCTGGGAAAAGCTTCCAGACAAGACTCGCTGACTGAAGTATCATGTAGTGGAGTACAGTCGATCCTAAGGACCTCCGGGCGTTGTATGTTCCGAAATTAGCGTTCGTCGAGTACGGAGTACGCCCGTTGACACAAAATGCTCAATAGCTACACCTAGTTTTGTGAGAGTGGAGATGCCCAATTCAACCTCGCCAAAATAGTTCTTCACGGAGTCGCTCACACATCATACATCGCCATAGGCCCAGATGAGTACCGAGAGTCCTATCGTATCCTTAAACAACACATACCGACCCAGAAAGCCAGCAAAGTCAAATTCTACTATGATGATGGAGGTGCTTCACCGGCTCTGCGATTGGGAGTTCGGCAATGTTGATGCTACCACATGGATATTTGAATTCCCTAGTCTGTTCGACGTGGAAGGTTTCATAAGAGCCCCTGGACCAAGCGCCAGAGTAAAGAGATACTTGGTGTCAATGAAATGGATACATGGTATTCAGCAACAGGAATTTGTGTGTATTCTCGGGGACTTTCCATTCATAAATGTGATGGAGCTATGGGATAAATTAGAGGAGCAAGCCAGGCTTGTTGGTACCTTCTTTTGACACAACTCTTTAATTTGAAGTTCTATACGACGATGTACATGCTAATGGGGACTCTATCAGCCCCGATGATACCAGAGCACAACATGTTCGAAAATCACATTCGTGACATGGGGTATCAGACCATATTGAATCAGAAAATTGGTTGGCTATTTGGGGCCGGAGGATTATGGTGCGCTTGGAGTGAACGGGTAGTCCAGATTGATAAGGTTCAAGATGCCATTGGCGACTCGCCCTGTGAGAGGGTGGAGAAGATCTTTTACCGGGTGGAATTGAGAACCTTCTGATGACACCGACGGAGTTCGGTGTAGCTTTTGATTTGTCGTTAAATGTGTGCAGAATCTGTTGCATATGTCTAAAGCAGAGTGGATCTTTCATTGGCATGCACTCTAAAGTTTTCTTTGCAGGCTTGTCGCCGGTTGCTTCAGTGTTAACAAGATATCCAAGAGAGTTCCAAACATGAGGCATTCTCTTCTTGACGCCGATGGCATATTCAAATAGGATTAGGGAGAACATTGATTTGATTAGTTCCAACAAACTGGCTAATATGGATATACATGAGCTTGGGATCTTCAGATCCCGTAACAAATGTGAGGCTCTACAGACATGGTGAAGCTCAAGACTCGACAGAAAACGGCAATTTTCTTGTCGTATCAAACATCCTTTGCTTTGTCATCGAAGCTTTTTAGCTTTGTAAAGGGGTTCTTCTCGATAGAAGCTTCATTGTTGAGAGTAGGACAAAGATGGCAAACGAAGCGATAGACTTTTCTGTACAACGAGAAGAATACTCGATTTTTTCCGTAACACAATGTAACTAATTGAGGCACGATTAATTTGCATTTTCCATTACCGGTGTACTTGCTCAGTTATATGCTCCATAAACATTCCTCACCGAATCCAAGCCGAATCATGGATCCCGAGTCAAGACTACGTTATCCGTCACTGAGTGAAGAACAGTGGCTCCAACACGGCTATCTAGATTCCGCCGGTCTTGCTCCAAGCAATGTGACCAACGAAGTCCATTCAGTGTTCTGTTTCAGCGAGAGAGATTCACGAGGCCTCAGCAATGGGAGCAAATGGACGTGGATCCTCCAAGCAGGACAAACCGAAGAGAGGCTTAGATGGCTGCTGCGACCAGTCCTTCAATTAGCTTCGCTAATCTAAGTGAGTCCTGCAAGCATCGCCTACCTCTATGCCATACTCTACAGCCCACGCGAGACTATTGAAAATCCTGGTGTAGGTCTTAAGGCACCAGTGGTCTACTTTCGTGTTGTTCAGGGCTTTGATCTCCAACAAATGCGGTTGAAGGTCGATCAGGCACTCAAACGCCTCGCAGAGTCCATAACCTTCAAGTTCGCCCATCACTCCACCAGGCCTAACGTCAAAGGCTACACAAGTCCCCTGTATCCGGAGCCTGCTAAAGTTGTGGCTATCAGCATAGTCGACGAACCGGGCCGCGAAGGAGTTGTTCCCACCATCACGCTCGATCCAGACATCCTCGCTTGTCTTGAGGCCCTTCGTAGTCAGGGCGAGAATAGCATTGGACAGCTGCTGAGCCTGCAATTCTCCATGGCGAAGATCGAAGCCCACGAGATGGTTCACGCAGTTCACATGGCGATCAATTCATCTCTACTAGCATATTTCTCACGCCGGAAAGCGTGCAAGACTCGGGAGGAGTTCAAATCTGTAAAGGCTTTGCCCCCTCGCGAACCCTGCTTTGAAGACGAAAGAAGCTCAGAGCTGGGTTTAAGCTTCGAAAACTATGTGTTCAATGGCACCTCCATAAGAACAATTGCTAACGTAGACGGACCTATGATCCTTCACGAATGGCCTATTCAGACCCAGATACCCCCGACCCTCGTACCAACGGACTTCCAATTCTCGTTTTGGGATAATATGGATCCAAAAGACGTTAAAGCTCTATACGTGGCCAAGTCGGTGTCCTTTCCATACGAGTCAGACAGCTACCCTGATAGTGTCAGAGAAGTTCAAGAAGGCCGGTGAGAGAGCAGGACCACTCTGGCGCCTTTTTGAAGGAGGCCACCCCAATAAGTTTCTGGTGTAATAAATCTTTTCCAGCTGTCCTGAGTCATATTCACGACGACATTAGCCATCTCAGCTGCTTCATGCACTCAATTATCAATACAATTTAGATTGACCAATCAAATACTTTACCCCTCTCCACCTATCTCCTTCATCCTGATCCATTAATTACACTCATGCGAAAAGAAAGTACGGGAACAGTTAGGGCACGTTAGCTCGGCTGGCCCGATCAAGGTCCCATTGACGACTATGATCCACTTTATTTTCTATCTGGGTTCCCAAAGACGGCAACAAAATAAGAAACATATCTGGAGTTCGGAGGGACAGCAAAGCAAAGCGCGGGTCTTGGCTGTCATCGAGCCTGTTCTCCCACTGGCGACTGCTCTAATAATGAGCCCAGCAAATCTGCGGTACTCCTATAGCAGCCTAAACAGCCCACATTAGGACTTACCGGAACTCAGCGAGGAGTATTAAACAACCATACAATCCTTCACGGTGTGAAAGACTTACCCTATAAACTGGTTCGAGCGAAGGTGGACAAAGCACTCAAGTTGGTTGCTTCCAAACCAACTTCGCGGTAGGCGGGCTCACTGATCGCGGACGTCCATCGAAGCGACCTAGGTATTATACCATCCATTCGCATAGCCTTTCGCATACACCAACTCTCGGAGACTCCAGAATATGCGGTGCTATTCCCGGGATATTACTGAACCAGGATTTACTAATGTTCATAAAAGATTTAACAAGTCGGCCAGGGGACAACGTCGATCAGATCTTACACGCTTATTTCAGCCTGGCCGAGTTCATTCGGAACGAGCTTGCACATACCCTTTACTTTACTATGAGTCATAAACTGTACTCACAAGCTCTTTGCCTCTCCCGTGGCGACAATCCAAAAGCGAGGCCACTTGAACCCTATTTGGCAGGTGAGGGTGTTGGTAAGTTATGGCACACTCGGTTCAAAGGCTTGGCGGAAAAAAGGCATCTATTTGTGGGATTGGTAAAGAAAAAACTCAACTGGACCCAATGGGTTTGGAAGCGCTGTAAACTCCAAGGATGGCCCAAATCCATACTTTCACCGAGTCACTGACTGAGTCTCCTTCCCTAGACCGCTGATGAGTGATGTTGTAGCTTGAGCAACTTGTTTGCAGGGCGCGTGGTCATCCCAGTAACGGTCATGTTACAAGAAGCTGAAGCACTGCCAATACTTTTTCTGGGGCTGAATGAGCAGAATAAGCCAATTATGAAAAAGCTCGACTGAGAAAAAGAGTGATAGCGCGTCACAACCGCGTTGATGCCTAACGGCCAGCCCTATAGACGACGCGCAGTCATGTGACCGTGCTCTGCCTGATTTTTAGCGTGGCGCTAGCCTTTTTGGTTTCCGTCGTTCTTGCCTCGTATCCCCACAACTTCATTACATAAGAACTGCAACACTCCCTCCTTCTGACACAGAAATTCTCGATACTACATCTTTCAGAGCTGTTCCTGGGAATTTACCCTTTTGCAACTCTTCACAGTCCTCTTGCCCTCTTCTACACAAAACCAGCATTTGCCGACATGGCAAAAACTATGCAGACCGCACGAACTCCACCAAAGCGAGCTCAACCAAAGCGGAAGCGAACAGAAGTCACGTATTACGAGAGTAGCTCTGATGAGAGTGAGGCCGAAGAGTCCGATGCATCAGATGCGGCACCCTCTTCAAAGGTTAGCTGCAGCATTAAAGCCAATGATACAACACCTTCCTTGACAATTGCTTCATAGAAACTCAAATACAGCTATAAAGCAGTCTCCGATAGACCTCTTCCAAAGAACAAGATCTTCCCATTCGCCTTGCTTCCAGCAGAGCTCAAGAACCAAATCTACGAAACAGCACTCACCGACTTAAACGACATTTTCCTCATCTCAAAAACGAGACAGTACCGTCGTACCGTCGAGCGTGATGTGTCCACTTTCGCCAACTCGGTCAATTACGATCGTCGACGACGTCACCGATACGATCGTTACCACAATCAACCATCACAACAATCGAGTTCCTCTTCAACACCGGCTAAGCCCATCGCTCTCGTGCCAAGCATTCTACTTCTCAATAAGGAGATTTACGCCGAAGCCCAGCCAGTTCTTTATGCCAGTAACAACTTCGTCGTTGAAGACACAGCCGCACTCCATGCATTCCTAGCCAACATCGGCCTCAAGAATTGTGCCACCCTTACCGACCTCACAATCAGACGCTGGGGTCTTACCAGAGGGCACAAAGCTCTCAACCACCCTGCTCTCTCAATGCTAGCCAGTGCCGTCAACCTCCAGCGTTTACACATTGACTGTCGAATCAGCTGGAGCGGACCGAAGTACGCTGCGAGACAGCTTTACCGCGATGGCCATCATTGGCTTGAGGCTATGGGTGTTGCAAAAGGGAGATTCGATGCTGCTGTGGAGATTGTTGAGGTGATAGACGAGAACTTCGAGGAGTACCGCCGGAATGGAGACCAGGAGAAGCCAACCCTGGAGGAGCAGTTGGAAACTTTTCGAACTGAGATGAGGAAGCTGTTACGTCGCAAATGAAATTGTGGAAGACGGCGAACGAAGCAGTTGCTGAGCTTGCGATGTGTTCATGGGCACATACGCGAAGGAAGGCTGAGGGGATGGTGATGATGCTATGTGTTTTATGATGCATCTCTTCCACTTGCAATGGCTTGCTATGATATGGGGGTTGTCAACAGGTGACGCATTCACGGGTTATCTTACATTGCTTGGTGCTGCTTCTTATATCATGGCTATGATATGTTTTATTCACAGCTAAAGCTCTATTTTAATAGGTACACAAACACGAATGACGCTTTGGTGAATGTTTGCATAGACAAGAAACCCGATTTGAAACGCTTCCCAAGACTAGAGCACACCAATAAATGTGACCGAATACGATGTTTATGCGGAGCTAATGTACGTGATAACTTACTCCCACTTACTATATCGTACACCACTGTAGACAGTCTATTGCTACGTCTATAGTACTGCACATTTTGGAAAGCCCAAACGTCTGCTACTTCAACTGAGTTCGTCACTCCACCCGGGTTACTTTAACGACAGCACCCTCATCACCGACAGCACCTTTCTGCGCTTCTTCCATCGCATATTCCTCCTGCTCTGCCCTATGTTCTTCCTCCTCTTTCTCTACTGCTAATCTTTGGTTTCCTACTGCAGCAGCGATATTTGGCGCTTCGGCAACATCGATCACAAACTGCTCGGCGAGATTTCGATTTCTGCTATAACATTAGCATATGCAGTTCATTCTTCAAAAAGAATCTGACCGTGATTCAGTGCATAACTCTTAAAGTGAAAGACTATTGGGCATTGTTCGGTCTTGCCGCTAAAGTCGACTGTCTGCTCTTCATACATGGTGGAGAATTTGGAGCATGGATCATGACCACATTGTTTCCGTTCTCTTCCGTTATGGCCATGATTCACCATTCCTTTGAATTCATTTGAATCGATTGCGCCTCATTTGCCTTTGCCACTGCTGCTCCATTGAGAGTATCGGACTCGCTTAGAAAACCGTTGTTGGCGTCCCCTACCCGCAGGGTGTATTTGGAACTCGTCTCCATTGGTATCATCAGTCGTAGGCTCCGCACCCCTACCATTCCGGCGTGGCCACCTGGTCTCGGTGGAGGTATCCAGCACCAGCAGATTTAGCCTTATGATCCACCTGTGAGTCTATGACCTATGTTACGAACCATGGACTGAGCGCGCAATCGATCCTGTTCCCTTTCTACCAGTCCCTGAATAGATTGTTGTATTTATTCTCCTATTGGATGTACTGGTATGACATGTTCAATCGTCATTGCATTTTCTAGGAGAGACCGAGCTGATTTGTTTGTTTCTTGACACTTGGTCTTCTGAAAAGCTAACACAAAAACACAGTAACAATAAGGACTTGGTATATCGATTAGTAAACTGATATGCTTTAACCCAGTAAATGCGAGGAAGGGCGAGCGCGATGCTGCGACCCAGTATTATGTGGAAGGAAGACGTAGTGCATTGTGATAAGCTGGTACAAAAAGAAGGCTGTCATTTGGGTGCTATTTCTGTCACTCGAGTACGAATTAAACAAAGGTGTAATCTATTAGAATTTGGAATATATCTCCTTCCTCGAAAGTAAAGGACTCCATCTTTATATTCGTATTCAACGAGGGAAACTCCGTTATAATAACGCGTTTTAGAATATAATATTTTAAGGACTTTGGAGGCGAATTAATCGACTTAATTAACTATATCCTACAATTAATAAACTAAGGTATTATATAGGTCTTTATATAACTACCCACTTCTTCGAAAATTCCCCCCCCCCTCCCCAATCCTTCACACTATCCATAACCTCAAAAATCATCTCTTCCTTTCCACCAGCGATGGGCTCGATTAGGGCTGATGCCAAGCGAACGAGCCCATCCTGCGCCGGTGGAAGAGATAGCCCCCACATTCCCCCACCCTACTCTCCACAACGTCACCATCACCCCCTTCACCTCAGCGCCATTCGACATCTTCACATAATCCTTCACTATGATTCTGTATCCGTGAAGGACCTCTCGAACACGGCTTAGCGAAATATCACTCGTGGTGAAATTCTGTCTATCAATTACAGGATCCTGGGGCAGGAAGCGAACTGGTAAGAGGGATTGCGAGCGAATGACTTCGCCAGTACTGGTGAGACGCTGCACCTGAAAAGAGAGAAAACGAAGAGATGTAGTGAAAGCGATGGAAGAGAGGACCGGCGAAGTCTGGGTCGATACGGTGCTGGGTTCTGAAATCAAGCGCGACGAATCTTCATCTGGCTTTGGCGTCTCTGGCTGCGGTGTAATGGTTGGATCCTTTTTGATGACCGTCTTATTCGTAGCGGTCTTCCTCAGCACGAAGAGAGTACGTAAAGCGAGTCGTACTCAAGCGGGATTGAGTGAGTTGTCAACATTGCATCGCTGAGTGACGAATGTATTAACATATTGGGTAAGTCTTGCACCAAGACCTGGCTTGAACCGGTGGCTCCTTTTTGCCTAGTATACGCTGTTTGATATTATCGCCCATCGTACTTTTGCGTTGGAATATCTCTTTACCTTTTCCAGGCTCCCTTCCCTGCCATGTTGCAAAAGGTCGTCAAAGGTAAAGGCACCTTTGTTCAACAAATTGGCTACTCCAGAAGCCATTGCACTTGAGATGCGCTTCGCGGTGGATTTGCAGGTCTTGTAATCACGTACCAATGGTTGTATTCTTGTGCGTCGTCGTCGAAGTATTTGTCCCAGATAGTTGGCAGGCCAAAATGTACAAGCGTATAGCATATGACTTGCGACTTCCGCTCGTTGTTGTCACCGGCTAGTATGTCTAGACAGTCAAGGAAATCGGCAAGTCACTAATTCACATGTGGTGTCAGATATGCAGGCAAGAGAGTGTAAGCAGCTTGAGCAATCGATAACTGTGAAAGTAGAAACGGCGGGAGTAACTCTCTTTCTTTTCGTCATCCAACCACTGTAATCACTATGAAAACGTATCATGAGTACTTCCAAAGGCTATTGTTTGAGTGTCTGATCTCTGAGGCAACTAGATGCTCAACAATCTGCAATCAATCAATCATCGGCTACGTTAGGGTCTTGCTGGTGATTTAGCGTGTGCAGAAAGCTGTGCATTTAGCGTATGCAGAAAGCTTGCGAGTCCTTGGCATTTTTATTTTTTTTTGTTTTCCCCCACCACAGCCCCACCACCTGTACCAGCTCTACAAATAACTCTTCTGATTTACTTACTTTATATGAGTAGATAGCTCTATTCAAGGCGATTCTAATGCCGTAAGAATTAATAAAATTAAGAGAGTGTTTATTAAGTTATTAGGCTTAAGATATAATTAGTAGGCCTACTCCGTTTAGTAGTTATTAAGCTAATATCTCAATCCCTGATATCTTCTATTATAGTTATTTAATTAAGCTGATTTCTTCGGCGTTAAAATCGCCTTAAATGGAGCTATCTACTCATGGAAATTAAGTAAATCAGAAGATTTATTTGTAGAGCTGGTACAGGTGGTGGGGCTGTGGTGGGGAAAAACAAAAACAAAACAAAAATGCCAAGGATTCGCAAGCTTTATGCATACGCTAAATTCCTTGGCATTTTCTTTTATATCTTTTCCCCCACCACAGCCCCACCACCGGTACCAGCTCTACGAATAACTCTTCTGATTTACTTACTTTATATGAGTAGATAGCTCTATTCAAGGCGATTCTAACGCCGTAGAAATTATTAAAGTTGAGAGAGTATTTGTTAAGTTATAGTAGGCTTGCTCCGTTTAGTAATTGTTGAGCCAAGATTTCAATCCCTGATACTTCTGTTAAAGTTATTTGATTAAGCTGATTCCTACGGCGTTAGAATCGCCTTAAACAGAGCTATCTACTAATATAAAGTAAGTAAATCAGAAGAGTTATTCGTAGAGCTGGTACCGGTGGTGGGGCTGTGGTGGGGGGAAATAAAATAAAAGAAAATGCCAAGGAATGCACAGCTTTCTGCACACGCTAAATGTTCATTCCGCATTTGGTCGCGGCCATCCTTGACGGAATGAAAGGAAGCAAGCCTCTTTGCGGGCCGACTTGTCCTCGAAGATGTCTGCTCCTTCTTGCTCTGGGCCGCGGTTCGTGAATCCCGAAGCTCGACGTATAGACTCCTCCCACCGCGTTCGGAGATCTGTATCGTCGGTGCGGTCCTGTAATCGACACCGGCAGCCTGCTTGGCTACGCCGTAGGTCACGCGATCCTCAAAGTGTATATAGCTTTGACCCCAGCCTGATGAGGATTTGCTTGTTTTACGGACCGTAACAATGTATTTGATAAGGGTTTCTTGAGCAACCTTTTCATAGGAGATTTATCGGCCAGTCTGCCATCGTGTAGTACAAAGGTTGTCAAATGAGAGTGAGGTGGAAATTAGTATGACACTCACGTAAGTAAGAATCCACCGCAGTGCCGTGAAGGCCGCTATCTCAATCACAATGACTGTAGGAGGTCTGAGTCTGCCAAAAGGCCGGGATGCAGCCTCATTTGGAGGATAAAAGGCCACTCCTGGAGTCAGCAATTTTTACAGCAAGCAACGATGCTTGGCATCAGAACAAGTGGCAGCTGTGAGGGCTACAGATCCCAAAAAATTGCAGCATAGAACCATCCAGGAACATGGGTCTGGTGGGTAGAATGTTGTTCACTAACATTTCACGGTCCACCCAAATACCCACCGCGAAGAGCATTGCGGCTGTAAATGGGGCGCCTTGGAAGTCATCCATGGACTGCATGATTCTCGAAGTAAACGAGTGCTTTCCGGGCCACTGCGCCTTCTTTTGAGTACCATAGGCCGCTAGCATCTCAGTCGTTGCGCCAATGCCTGCCGTTACTGCAAAGCAGCAGTCGGGTGCTTGCAGTGCATTTGACCCTGCGGGCTCTGCTTCAACCAGAAAGATACCTTAAGAGCGCGCACAAAGGTTCAAGCGAATGGATATTAGTAAGGTCTGTCAGGCTAGTTGATTTGTGATTTTTCGCTTCGTTCAAAGCTCAGGCTCGATTGAAATTTTGGATGTGAACGGATTGGACCTCACACGATTGTGAATGTTGGGTCGCTAGAGATTCGTGAGCCAGCATTTTCTGTCACTGGAACGAGAGAAGGAAATACGTCTCAAAGCGACCTCAGCGCTTCTATCGATCTTCGTCTTCCACTCAGTAGCCGTTCAATCCCTAGACCTGCCAGGGAAGTGTGAGCTGAGATGTATCCAGTATGACTAAAGAAGCAGGCGATCGGAAGTTCACGCCGCTATTAGCTTCACTTCTGCTGCGCCGAGTAGAGACTCGAAGACAGCTGACAATGCTCGAGTAACTCAGAGGAGGAAGACAAAGAGAGTGATGATGAGCGCCACAAATTCCTAGATGCCCGACAGATCGTTGTGCCTTGCCAATCCGTCTGGATTTTGTGCTGTGATGCTCTGCTCAGGCTTCATTCTGTGGAACGCAAGCCCGTGCTTTACCGTTTTACCCACCGATCATCCTCCTGATGTATATTCAGGAGCGGAGAACCATTGCTCTCGCCGCGTTGGCCTCGTTGAGCAGAAGCGATGAGGGTGGCGGTGGCCACGAATCCTAGGTGCGCGTCGTAATTCATGATGTGCTCTGGTGGGTAGACGAATGGGAGCTTGGCGTTTGTATGCTTATTGTAATTGTCTTGCATAGATTGAAGGCTAAGATCGTTCTGAATACGCTCTCCACCTATACCAACATAATCACGAGCAGGACAAGTGGTGAGATGAGAATGTCTCCCGAAGCCCCCGTTGCCCAAGTGGGGGAAAAGTCTGCCCGTAGTTGCAGCTTTTTGATCTTGTCAATCAGCTTTTTAATCTCATCGTGCAGTCGACACAAAAGTACTGGAGAACCTCTCAGCGACCGTGTGAGCCCCTTCGTCTGAAAGTCGCGTGACAGTGACTCATTGTTGGAACAACTTCGCAAAGTCGAGCCTTGGACCAGAGCCGCGTACAAAGAAACATAATCTTGGCTTCAACAAAATTCTGAAACTTCGCACAGCTACTCACCTTCATTGATGACGGAGTCGACGACGCCACTGCATAGGAATAAAATTTTTAGGGTGGCAATGACAGCGCAGTAAGAGTGCCACGCAAAAGATGACGACGCAGTGACCTTTTGGCCACCTCGGCGAAAGTATGCTTTGAATTGGACCTTGGAATTGAAAGAAACATGTCCCTATGCAGAACTTGAAGGGTCAGTCGTTCAAGGCTGCCCCCTCCTATACCAGAACAGGAGCGTAGCTTCTGTCATCCTCATTATCCTGTGTATCCTCTTCATCCACTTCATCCTCCTCATCACTAGAAACGAAAGAATCCTTGTCGCCCTCGGCGTACGAGCTCTCATATGCAGTATCGACATCTTCGGCAATCTCGTCTGTCGGTGTGAGCAGCTCCACCATGGAGTGCTTGGAATGGCTGAGGTCGAGTTTTCGATCAACAAGGTCTCGGGGTATTTCTTCTCGCGAACAACCCAATACCGTACAGCGATTCTTGGCCAATTACTCAACGAAGGTGGAATCTGCGGTCTAACTTGTTACCAGAGACCCACCCCTTGCAGAAATTCCACGAACAGCAAAGGTGATCTAAGTACTGGTCAGAAATTAGCTTAGCATCTAAATCTATTGTGATGAAGAGAGCCTGACTACTACACCCAATGATCGTGAACATCACTCCTAAAATTCTCCACTCGTTGATGGCGAGGCTGTTGGCAAATAGGCAGAAATTGTTCTTCTTTATGCTTGCTCATAACGCTTGATCCTCTGTCACGCGAGACTAGGCCGGTAGAGGTGCTACCTCGAATGGCTTCTAAGGAGAGAGGAGGGTCGCGTCGCCATGTTGGAGGCAAATTGTTGTGCGGGAAGGACCAATCTTTGAAGCTTGGTATGACCGCGTAGGGTGTTGGCGAGGGGGTTTCGATCGTAGGATCTGTCGGTCCTTAGACGAGGCCCTACCTTGGTCATGAAGAACTGCCTGGTCACTATGCACGGTTAGCTCCGCGAAACAAGTACTGTAATGTGAGTAGTGACAACACATACGACATCTTACCCCAACACTCATTTTGGTCACCAAAGACTGGCGGGATCCGTCGTCGAAGTTGTTGTATCGGAATATTGGAGGATCTGATCGGGACTCCTCTTGACGTCTGCCTACATAAGGTCGTCTTTGCTGAATCTCGTATTCCCCGTGATGAGAAGGTGATATGGTATCCAGTACCGTCCATTTCGGTGCTCAAGGCACCGCCTTTCTTCGTTCACCTCCTAAGGTCGACGATTGAAGTGCCTTTTGTCTCTACGTCCGAGCTGAAAATGAATGGGAACGAAGACTGGATGGTAGGTAGGGTTGGAAATCTTTCCCGCCAGGCATTCTGGACACGGAGTTGTACTCGCTCAGCAGCCGCCTGCATTGGATGGGAAATGTCCCTGAAAAATGGCTCTCATCCCGCAGCTCGGTCATGAATACCCCGCTCACCTCTAGGCTGTTCAATGAAAATATATTGTTCACTGTCCGCCCTATCTTCTGAAAACATCCGAGCACAAGGGAATGAAATGATGTGAGTAAGCGACTTGATTTATTTATAGACGTGTGCACAACAAAAATGGGCCACTCACTCGCAGAAGCAAATAGAGAGTGAAACCAAAGTCTGAGGATCTTGTTGATGCTGGTTTCCTGAGACTGCCACCTACTGTCACCATTTGAATGTTCAACAAGAGAACGGGCCCCAAGGCGAGACCATTATGGTCGAAGTTGGCTGTGGAAGTCCCTAAGACTCCAGCGTAGGAAGCAATTTTGTTGGACTTTGATCATTGTTGCCAGTCTCGAATGATGTAAATTAGGCTGCACAGCAGGTTTCTGATCACGCTACCGACTTGAACACAATGAGCCTATACCTGGGCTAAGTACACTTGCATTGGTGCTTTTTGTTTGAGGGTGACAGAGATGAAGACTTAGTGGTACATGTATAAAGATGATGTACGAGAAGGATACCCAAGAGAGATGTTTGTTGATTGTATGTAAAGAAGATGGAGAGATTCGGAGAAATGAGACTTTTTGTACCAGAGAATGCGGGAGTGAAGAGGACTCGCGGAGGCCCGAGCTTATGAATGCCGAGATTCGCAGATGAAGCAGTGAGACTCTAAACTTAGGTTCAATTGACAGCAATACTCTAGATGGGAAGGAGCTGTCACTGCTGATTTGGTCCTTCATCCGCCCAGAGATCCTGTCAAGGAACGTATGGCTGACCGGGAAACGAAAGAGAGCTATGGAACCAAATCTCGAAATGGCAATGTCGCCGCTCAAGCGGCTCCTGTTCCTTGTCGAATATGGGACCGAAGAGAGCTCAATCAAAGACAGTTGATCGAGCGTGATTCATAGAACTGTACGGGGCGAAGGGAACACGGACTCGAGCGTTGTCAAAGTCATTTGGTGAAGTAAGAGAATGCTTGCAAGCGGCAGGCAAAGCGTGATACTGAAATAGCAGAAAATTCCGAAAGAGTCGTCACGGACGCTTGATTGAGGAGTTAACAGGCAGCTTTAAGCTCCCTTTTACCAACTTCTCCACTTCAGGTAGATGGCCTTCAGTATATCAATAATCTCGTTTTAGACTTACTTCTGCATCTACTGTCTTTTCCGATTTATCGCCAAGTCTCCTTGCCTAGCGAATAGAAGCGTCAGCACCTAAGGCCAGGACTTGTAGCAACGTCATGAGAGTCTCACGCTGTCAACTTCGTGGCCTTATGCCAATTCGCATGCGTCTTCATCCCTAGGCTCGCAAGATTCACGTAAACCTTAGCTTCCTGCTCCGTAATCTTATTGAATATTTAGTTAAAGGTCTTCAATGTCACGTTCATAGACAATTCGCTAAAATCGCGCATTAAATCATTCGTCGTAGCTTCAGGACATATAGATGTGACAATGAGATGATTTGCGACGTATTACATGAGTAGGTTTCGGGCAGAAAAGCAGTCAAGATCGCGTCAAAACGGAGGACGCGTATAACGTAGTCGTTTGAAACCTTGATCTTTGGACTGAGACTCGTCTGATACTTCGACCCACGAGTATGCTCAATCATGATTCTTTTGCAGCATCGCAAATTCATGATTGTTCATAGGGTCGTGGATTATTCGATCAAGCTGCAAGATGGTCTAAGTCGTCTTCGGCCTAGCAACGGAGTAGTGTTGGTCGTTCGCTCTTTCGATGACGCCTTCAGCGTGATGTTTCCCATCTTCACTCTGGTTTGTTGGGTGGTGGCTGTCAATGATGCTGATTTTGGGAAGTTGACAAGTTGCTAGTGAACGGTGCCCGAACAGTAGCATTTGTGCAATCCACGGCCTGGAATTACCAACTCTTTCGGTTCTCAAATTTGAAATTTGTCTTTCACTGAGGAATAAAAGAGGCATTGCGTCTTCCAGTAAAGTAGCTCAGCACTTTCCTAGATCCCTCTCTTATAATCCTTCCTTGCCGTCAGCCCCTATACTCTCCAAAATTTTCCAGATCCTCCACGTATCCCTCAAACCGATCGGAAGGCATCCCATATCTATGTCTTCGCTTTCCTTACCAATGATGATCGCGTCAGAGCCTCGTTTCATAGTCTGGAGAACCGCTCCAATCAATGTCTGCTTCTGTTGCAATTCCATCAAGCTCCTCTGGCAACAGCCAGCCTAAAAAATCTCCGAACCTTGTAGCTCCGGGTGCGCCAGAAACGAGACGTAAGATGCGCACTCACTCGTCTTTGCAAGTACTCTCGAGGACAAGTACACTCGGGAGCGGAAGAGGTGCGAGATTTGGGGAGAGGATTTCTGGTAGAAGCGTTGATAAGCCTGTTGGCTACAAAAGATTCCTTCGATTGCGCTGGGTATATACCGTTGTGATACTGTGAGGTCTGGCATGGTTGGAGAAATCGAGCATGATTGTGTGGAAGAGGAGATGTATTTTGAGAGTTCAGGCATCGTGATGGGATCTGCGCAAAGTCACTGGAGTATGCAGTGTATCAGCCATGCTGAGACAATACGATTAGCCCTTGATAAGAGGATCCTAGACGAAATTTACCTCTCACTCGGGTTTTTCTTCCCACTGGTGCCACCCATCACTCCAGACTTGTCTTGCACCGTAATATTCATGGTATCGCTCCAAGCCTCCAGACTTTCCAGAGTAGCAATCTCCTTGTGGCCCCTCGCCTTCAATTTGGTCAAGTCGCCTTGTGTGTGCATAACAGAATCCCCTTAAATCCATTGGCACTTTTGCCGCTTTCCACGAGCCATCCCACCGCCGCTCCGCTGCCGGTACTTGCACATCTTTTCCATCATTGTCAGGCAGCAACTGTGAGTTGGAAAGAACATTGGACCATCGTCTGAGTCTTGTTCGTGCGGAATTCATCACACCCATCTGGGCTGTAGATCTGTGGACGGGGCGCGCGCCTTATACAACCATTCTGCAGGAGTAGAGACGAAAACACGCGGGTCAGTGAATGTATGCGCAGTGGGTATATCACGCTTGTCAGGGTCTATGAGTGCCGGTGCTATGCTGATGATGCGAAGACGAGTGAGCCATCCTGTTTGCTCTGGATGGAGGACTCGGGCGTCTTATGCATCTATGTACTCGTACTGGAGCATCGATGGCTCGTTTGAGTCTGGATTTTCCGGGTCTCGAGGGCCTCCACAGACGCAGCAGTTATCTCTCTGCTGTACTCTACATGCTCACGATGGTGCAAGAAAAAATATCGATCCAAAATTAAGTGACTGCGATGCTTGTAAAATATCGTCCATATGGTGGGGTCGTAGAAGAACACTTAGGCATCATGAATCCAGATGGTGCCTGACAGGCGATCCTCCCATTGACGTCGAAGTCAGCTGGCACATCGTCATGGTGTCGTTGAAGTCCGCGTTGACAGGCACGAGGATTTGCAGGTGGCATCTGGCCGACGTTCTAGGGGGCGTTTTAGGTCAGTGGCGCTCATTCCTCTAGCTCCAGGCCTGTCCAGGCCTAGCCTGCGGGTGGGGGGCCAAACTCTCCCCAAACTTCGCAATCTTCAAATTTCTCTAATTTCTTCATCACCCTGGAATGCCTTGATTGCTTTGAGTCGAACATTGACTAATTGAGGGTCTCCACGACAAGTAAGCTTCTGCACTATGGTTGCTCATCAATACAAACAGTGTCTGATTCACTTCGACGATGTGACCTTGATCTTGGGAGGCGAAAACAAGCTGTCACTGTGCCCCATGAATCGAACGCCGCTGCTAATTAGCCAAAAGGTGATACCTCTAAAGATGACTTACTACCTAAGATACTTATCCTCGTCTCTGGTGTGATGTCTATCGCGGTGAGGCCCCGTGAAGCTGTTCTGTTCGGCCAAGAGGTCTCCGTCATTGAAACAGTCTTTCGCCACGATCTCTTGCTTTCGTTTCACACACAGTCGTCTCAGCTCTTGACTACGGCAGTGTATAGGCAGGAATAGCCAGAAAAACCTCGAATCCTGCTCTTCTCAAATATATAATCACCTTCTTTTTCAATTGCTTCGGTTCAGATGATGCATCTAATTTATCTTTTCGCTCTGGCAGCGTGTTATTATTCATGCCTTACCAACGCTGCAAGTGCTAGCTGCTCTCAAACGGCTACCTCCAATATTCCACAATTAAGTGACGTGGCAAGCCTCGTCATAAACCAAGCATCGAATGAGTGCGCTCAGCTTCAAACAGTGACAGAAAGCCCACTGGTTACTGTCCTCCAGGGCTGCGCTCTCCAGACTAATGCCGCTACTGGCTCTATCGACATCGAACTATGTCAGAATGTGCTATCCGATATTGCCCAACAGTGTATACAGGATGGAGACTTCTCTGGCAGTTTGATTACCTCATCGTACCCGGTCTACAACCTTACAGAGACCCTCTTCCCTGGTAATGTAATCCAGTCAGGGCCTGCAGCATCTCGGCCATCGATCACAGCTGCGGCAGTCTCCTCCAGCACGCAAGCCGAGGCCGGCATTCTTACTTTGAAAGCTGCTTCGAACAGGGGCGCAGGAGCTCATACACTGATGGTATCTAGTCCAATTGCTTCGCCTCCACAGATAGGCGCTGCAACTATTTCTCAGTCTCAACCTGATCTAGGGACTACTGGCTCTCCAGGTCAGACAGCGACAGGCGTGGACTCAGCGGGCTCCAGCGCCTCTATTCTCAATGGGGGTGTTGTTCCACCCATCCCGGTTGCTTCAGCTTCGGTCAAAGGCCTCGCCAGCCCCAGCACTTCTAGCTTGTCGGGAGCATTGTTCCTTCTACAGTTGGATACTACACCGACAGCGCTAGTCTAGTGATACCATCGGGTCTATCTATCAAGAATCCCATACACGAGCATACCGACGAGCTCAATACCACTTCGGCGAACCTATCACTGCACTAGGAGCTCGCCTTACAGCCGAGACTCAGCATGACAATGATCAAGCTAGCTGGTCGGAAGAGGCAGAACAGCAAAGTGCGACAGCATCTGAGCCTACTCCTGAGCCTGCCACTTCCGCTGCTTCCCTGACTTCTGCTGTGTGGGCAAGCGAGAGCTCTACCTTGAGCGCTTCAGCATCCGCCTCCGCAGAATCTGGTTCATGCAGTCAATGTAACTACCCACCGGATGATGAGCTCGATGTCGAAGGATCTTCTAGTATTGGTTCTACAGACGACAAATGGAGACGGCGATCTATGATGTGGCGTTTGAGAAGAAACGGTGAGCTCTCGCTGGCCGAACATAGTATACATAAGAAAACCATGATGTACGTAGATCATGTCGACTCTCGCAATAGTCAGGACGTAAAAAGCCTGGGAGCTCGTTCTTTTTCTCCAGAAGCGTGACGACGGACCAAATAACAGCATTGGTGGATGTGATTTCCCAGCTGGCTTCCAATCAACACAGCCAGGTTATTTAAGAAAAGAGGGTCTTATCAACATTGGCAAGCAACCGAACGGTAATGGTAGGTTGAATGGCCAGATTTTCAATGCAGTACCCAAACGGTAAGGCACTTTTCGGGGCTATCTTCTCTGTTTGGTACCCTTTTGGAGTCTCAAGACATGTTTCTGGAGCGGGCTCGTGGGTTCTTGCCCTAGAACCACCCCAGAGACAAAGCCAGTCACCCAAACCTTCACCTTGAAGAAGCAATGCTGACACCGAAACGTGCTAGGTATGTCGGCGAGCGCGACTGCGCTGTTGTGCCTGGATTTCAATGGTATCAATCCGACACTGGGACTAAAACTCCGCTCGGCAGCATGCAACGTGTGGATCATGTCTGGGAATTGAATCTCATCAACCTGTTCCTTGGCACGATGATCAGCTCTAGTGGTAGCTTTGATTGCACCGACATGGAGACTGTTTTCTTCTCAATGGCTGGCCCTACGGGTGCAACTCGTGAGAATAAGATGCAGACAACCTTGAATCAGCTCCCTTCCATAGACGTCAATAACGTCCAACCGGGCTTCATCGGCCTTGAGCAAGCAGTGAACAGGATCAAAGGCTTCATCTTCAGTCAGTCCTTGGGGTCTTCCTGGGTCTTCAAGACGAATCGATTGAAAACTTTTAGACGCAGAGCTAGGGGCTCTCCGGGATACGGTTATGATCTTCGGAGTCTACAGCAGTATGAACATGGCTGCTATCTCAAGTGCTTTGGGAATAGGTGGGAAATCCCAATCGAATTCGGCTTTGATCGCCTCCGTTACTACCGCTACTGCTGCTTGCCCTACCAGTACCTACTCTAAGACCTATTCCCCTCCACACCGCCCTCACAACCGACAAGTCAGACTTCTCCCTCAAATTCTACGCCTACGGCGCAGCATCCAACTCCTGCAGCGGCTCCCCCCCAGCCCTCCCAGCCGCCTCTCCCCTAATCCCAACAGCAATATTTCAACCCACCCAAACTACTGCTCCTCAAAACCCCAACCTAACCACCGAACCAATCTACGGCCCTACCGAATCCTCCTCCTGCTCCGGTAGGTCCTCTCTCTACCGCTCCAATCCCGAAATAGGCTCTATATCCCTAAGCGCCTAGGCCCGCTATAACGACACTACCCTCTACACAGCCTACACCAGGCTCACCTACACCAACGGTGCAAACGCCGCATTCACAAGCGACGGCTGCCACGCTGTTTTTGAGTGTAGTGGCGCATACCAGGCTGGTGGGGTATTGGGGACGCATTTGAAGACGGCCTTTGAATGTGCAATCTCTATGGGTGGCATGATTTGAGTGTTGGGAGGGGGGATTGGGGGGGTCGCGTTGTGAGGGTGTGTTATTAGATTGGATGCTTGTAGTGGGTGTGTGGATTGGGTTAATAAGGTGGATTTGCAGCCGGTGAGCTCGAGTACCCCGAAGCCGTGATGTGATTATAGTGAATTCTAGATGGTGGTTTGAGGGTTGATGGGACTTGGCTTCTTGTATACATCCTATAGCTGTTTTGCGCCAGATCCATTTCATGTCTCAAAGCGCCCGATGTCCATTCTTCAAGACTTGTGATTGCTGGTGATGGTAGTCCGTTGTTTCGTCCACAATCCAGTGCCATGCTTGCAATATTATTCCTATCTCCGTCTTGAAATCCTTGCACTCAACCCCCATTCTCTAATTTGAAACTACTCCCTCAACCACCCTCTCTCCACCCACTGCTTTGACATCGTCACTCCCTCCGCCTTCGTCGTAGACGTGACTCGACCAGCGGAGTCCTTCCTATCAAACCACCCACCATGAAAAGCATCACGTCTGCCATCTTTATCGACCAGTGATCCAGCGCTCAAGGCGCAGATGATGATCGGGACTTGGGAAGATACAATACACATGGTTGATGCGATTTGGGGTGTTCCAATACGGGTTCCGTTGGTGGGCGCAGCGAGCCAAAGCAGGTATGCACTTTGCGAACTTCAATTAGCTCATTGCATTAGTTATTTTGGGGAGGGGATATGATGAGGGGGTTTAAAGAATTGTTGGGTCAAATCTATGGAGTCGAGGGCCATGGTGGTGAATGGTGATTTTCTTGTTCTGGCCGACTCAATGGATTGCAATTTGTTTGGTTTTGGGGTGCATGGCTTCTTTGAGTCCGTGTGCTCGGGGAATTAGGCGCTTTGATGTTGTTCATTGTTCTTGTCGTAACTGGGATCGGTCTTAGCTTGATGTGTCGAAGTCTCTTTTTTGGCTCATGCCTTCTTTGGGTCGAGAGAGACAAGGGTGTTCGGGCTCGTTCGATGTCTTTATTGTAATGTTGGGCGAAGATCCCGAACTGCTTCAAGGGCCTCTTGCCTGTGCTAGCACAACGTCCATGCCATCTTTCAGGTCGCTCACGTACAGTATCAGAACAAATGGCGGTCTGGAATGCTAGATTAACAAGATTGAGCACAAATTCTCCTTAGATTGTTCCTTAACTTCTTGCAAGGAGTGCTGGTAGGGACAGTCTATGCTCTGCTGAATTTGGATTTTGCACATTTCGGGCTTCCCAGCGCGGCCCCCTCAACCGCCACGATAATGAATGACAGCCTACCTGGTACTCTTAACGTCGGTGTTACCGTGCAGATATACAGCGGGTACGAATCTTTGCACAATCTGTCAATGAAAGAACGAGGTCAACAAAGCGTGCGATTCTCTATCGTTATCTTCTTCGGATGTTTTTGTCCGACAAACAACAGTGCCTGATTCGTTATCTGCCGTGACGATAAAACAACACTTCTATATATGAATCGCCGTGGCCCCAACACTAGTGGCCTCTCATACACTACCACCTAAACATCTACCACTCACCAGAACACAAACTCCAAAAAGGACGGCCTTCTCAATTCTTAATTGACGCAATGACGCCCAAGCGCGACGAAGTGACTTGGGAGTACAGTACCCCAAACCCACTGCCTCCATCTCCTGGACCGCCACCAGATAAGCCCCTCCCACCTATTCCAACACAGCCCAAGCCAGCGCCGAAGAAGTAGGCCGAGCGCTACTCTTCGAGAGCTGAGGGAAGGATGAAAGCTTTATTTCATGGAGTAGCTGGGATCTAGGTAGACAGAATAACCTTTGTGCCTCAGCTCGATCTTCGATTTTCCCGTTTCGACGTGTCCGGTGCTAGATGGATAACCATGGTTCCCAGATCAGGCTACCGTGTGGAAGTGTTACGACTGAGCTTGCTGTCGCTCGTACTGATCGAATGTCATCTTGAACAGCCTCAAATTTTCCATTGCGTCCTTCGCACTTGTCTGATCTCCTTTCCCTGCGTGAAACACGCATGCATCTCCTTCAGCTCAGCAGTGTAGGCATCTTCGTAGCTGCTCAGGACCCCTCTCGTTACTGCTTCTCCATGCTCATTAATCTCGTCAACTTTCACTTTGATGGGAAGACCTTTGATGTAGGGCGTGTCATACTGTATGCTGACAGTCTTATTCTTGCCGTAGATAGTGAGATGTGAGTCAAAGCGTGCTAGCATATCGATCCCCGATTCATACGTGACGGCGAAACTGCTCCCATCCTGATTGCGATAGTTGAGGATGGCAGAGTAGAAAGGCTCGTTGGCGGACACGCCAGCGACTGACTCAGGATATCCTAACGTCGCCCGCATCAATGACAAGTCATGACTCCCCAAAGATCCAAGGAACCGGCAGAAATCCTTACGCTCCGCAGTAACTTCCTTGCCCTCGAACGCTTCCTCGAATAGAGTACTCAGCAGTCTTCTTCGCTCTGCTGAAGCTTCCGCGGGTAGATCGCTGGAGTATTTGAAGGGTGAAGTGCCCGATTGGTTGACGAAAAAAGTATTGGGACCCACGATCCCTCGATATCTTGCGTAGAGGACTTTGTCGATGGAAGCAACTTCCCTCTTAAACGCAGTAACGAAGCTGGGTGCATAGCGTCTCATGTAGCCGACGAAGACTCTTGCTCCATTTGAAGCTGTCTTCTCGGCATCGACAATCCTCTGGGCACTCTGTACACTCAATGTTAAGGGCTTTTCTAGCATGACGTGTTTGCCAGCTTTCAGCGCTGCAATAGTGTAGGCCTCATGAAACTCGTCTGAAGTTAAGACAAAGATGACGTCAACGTTAGGCTCATTGATCACATTGTATGACTTGACAGTGGCGATAAGAAATTCATAATGTGTTGCACAGAAGTCGACGGTCTTTCGAGAGACGTCGCTGATGGCAACGACTGTGTAGAGATGATCAAGGAGATGGAGGGTGGGGAGATGAATTACTTGAGCTACCTCGCCGGCGCCAAGGATGCCAACGCGTAGCCTTTTGGATGCCATTGTCTAGCACTATGCCGGTATGAACTGGTAGGAAGCGTTGGATTTGGGCCTAGTGGCTCTTGGCAAGGGGGTCAAATAGTCTCAACTCCATAGACCTTCCTAAATAACAACAACATCCATTCTGAATGTCAACGGGTTATGAGCCCGGGTTAGTGCTTGTTTACGCACCCAATTGTTGTTGTTCCGTTAGTGGCTACGATAAGTCACAGTCTTTATATCAACGTCAACGTCA